>Ga0070727_10000106_pt1 | contig 142068 bp, 135 predicted proteins | sample tdAd472_FD_66722 | JGI IMG/M metagenome (GOLD analysis project Ga0070727, IMG submission 66722) | Marine sediment microbial communities from the Atlantic coast under amendment with organic carbon and nitrate - tdAd47.2 | ecosystem: Environmental > Aquatic > Marine > Coastal > Sediment... | reverse complement strand
TCGGCGCGTCACAGGGAGCATAGGTAGTGGATAGTGATGTCGAAATGGAAGAAGGCCGCTGTGATCGTGGTATACCCCCGAAAGGGAGTCAAAGCGGGTTCGACCGCTCGGGGGTATACCGCGATTGCAGTGGCCGCTCAGCTGGCAAGTGTCTATCCACCATGCAACTCCGCTAATCTGCGATGAACCTTTTTTATCCCGAACATTTACGCCACGCACCGGCAGGGCGCCCAGCACCTTACTCCATCGCCAATTATCTTTTCGCACGCGTTTCTGCTTTAATTTCCCTCCCCCAACACGGTCAAGGGTCGGAACAATGAGCGACGATAAAAGCAAAGTCACCGACAAAGCGGGCGAGATTGCCAAGAATATCTGGCTCGCCGGCGTAGGTGCCTACGGCCGCGCAGTCGACGAGGCGCAGAGCAGCCTGAAGAAAGCGACACCGCAACCACCGAAACTATTCCGCGAACTGGTCAAGGCGGGCACTGCACTGGAAGAAGAAGCCAGTGAAGCCCGTGCCGCGGCGATCAGCTCAGTGGAGGAAAGGATTGCACAGGTACGCGAGAACTTTCACTTGCAACGGCCTGCTCGCATGGAAGACCTGGCCAGCCTGCACGACAAGGTGGACAAACTGACGCGCAAAGTGGACGCGCTGACCAGACTGGTCAAAGCGCAGCAGACAAGCACCAGGCCTGCTGCCAAAAAGAAGGCTGCTGCGGCCAAAGCCAGCACCGCCAGGGGTAGCTCCAGAAAGAAGGCCGCTGCGAAATCAGCCGCGCGTAAGAAAAAGGCCTGAACAACCCTGAATGAAAACCCGCGACCGCATACTCCACACCAGCCTGCAACTGTTCAACATTGAGGGCGAGGAGCAAACCACCACCATCGATATCGCCAATGAGATGGATATCAGTCCCGGCAACCTCTACTACCATTTCAAGGGCAAGGACGACATTATTGGAGAGTTGTTTCACCAGTACGAAACCGCCCTGTCGGGAACGCTGACGGCACCGATTGAGCGTCCCCTGAGTGAAGCAGGCCGGGTAGAGGACAACTGGTACTACCTGTACGTGGTACTGGAGGAGATGTACCAGTACCGATTCCTGTATCACAATCTGGACAACATACTACAGCGCTACCCCACGATACATCGGCACTTCAAACGCCTCATTCAATTGAAACGGGCAGCGTTATATGCCATCTGCCAGGCATTGATGCAGCAATCTGTTATCGATACCGGCAAGCAGCAGTTACTGGGCCTCGTGGACAACATGACGCTCAACCTGACGTTCTGGCTGAGCTACGACCAATTGCTGCACGACCAGCGCGACCCGGCCGTCACGATTCACCAGGGTGTACTGCAACTGCTTACCATGGTGGCGCCCTACCTTGGCGATGAACAGCTCAATTTTTATCGCGATTGCGAATTGATCTATGCAGATATGCTGGAGCAGGCCGACTAGGGCACCTCTGATCAATTCGGTGATACCTCAGGCTTTGCGCCTTCTCAGTCCGAAAGGCGCAGTCGTGCAGGAAGGCTGGTTGCCTTTCAAACGGCTGCAACGCAGCGGGCTGAGAAGACGCAAGGCCCCGCAGGGCGGGCCTCTGGCGCGCCTTGCCAAGGAACGCCAGAGCTCCGCTGAGGCATTACCGAATTGATCAGCGGTGCCCTAGAGTTTACGCAGTAATACCGCATCGGCCGCAACCCGCTCAAGCGCTGCCCCGACACTGTCTGCCCACCATACCCAGGTGGCAACACTGAAAAAGCACACGTGTGTTGGGTCGTTCTTGTAATGCCAGTTGGCGAACGCCTGGGCATCAATAACCAGCTTGGTCATCACCCCCAGATAGCCGCCAGGCAGCAACAGTTCCCAGAGCCGCGCCAACTCCCTGCCGGGGTGATGCAGGTGCTCCACAACCTCGGTGGCGGTAATAAACTGATATTGCCCCTGCAACGCCGCCCTGTCGGGGTAGTAATAAGGATCAAACAGCTTCACTTCAAGGCCCGATTCCCGGAGCATGGCTGCCAGCGCGGGCCCCGGGCCACAGCCAAAATCCAGGCCATGTGCACCCACAGGCAGGCGGGCCTGCAAAGGCCGCGCAAGGCGCGACAAAAAGGCCCTGTAGCCAGGGTCATCCAGCTCATTCCGGTGCAGGTCATACTCGGCCCGCTCCTCCTCGCGAGCGAGGTAGTAAGCGCGGGGGACGAATACCAGTGCACACTCACGGCAGCGAAGATACTCCCTGCGCCTGTCGCGATGAAACGGCCGCGCTCCTGATTCGGCGCAAAGCGGGCAGTGCATCTGCCCTTTCATCTGCTATAGTCCACTTTCGATCCAACTGACATACAGGCTAATTCAATGACCATAAGCGTAGGCGACTCCATTCCCCAGGGCACACTCAAAACCATGGGCAGCGAAGGACCACAAGACCTTGGCACTGATGATATTTTCGCTGGCAAGAAAGTACTGATGTTCGCCGTACCGGGTGCTTTCACGCCTGGCTGCTCCATCACCCACATGCCCGGGTACGTGGTCAACGCGGATAAAATCAAGGCCGCTGGTGTTGACACCATCGCCTGCATGGCCGTCAACGATGTATTTGTGATGGACGCCTGGGGCAAAGCCCAGAACGCCGAGGAAATCCTCATGCTTGCGGACGGCATGGGGGAGTTCACTGCGGCTCTGGGCCTGGAACTGGACGGCAGCGCTTTCGGCCTCGGCACGCGCAGCCAGCGCTTTGCCCTGATAGCGGAAAATGGCGTAGTCACTCATCTCAACGTAGAGCCCGGACCTGGAGTGGACGTCAGTTCCGCTGAAACAATGATGGCACTGCTGTAACGCACCTTCAACCGTCGCCCGGGGTGATCGCAACCACCCCGGACAGACGTTTCCGGTCACTGTCATCGGCGGGTTCGCCGGTCTCGTAAAAATGCTTAAGACCCGCAGCCACCTGAACCAGGTTCCTGCGGATAACCGGCAGCAGCATCTTGCGGGCAATGAACCGCGCTGCAGCGCCTCCGGGCATGATAATACGCATGCTCAGCTGTACCCTGGTTTGCTGTGGTCCTGCCGCCGAGATCGCATACTCAAACTCGGCTTCGCGAAAGGGCGGCATCGGCTTGTCGCCCTTGTGCAAGGCAATAGTAAACCCGGAGCCTTCGTGCCAACGGATGACTGTTTCCTCAAGGAATCGTTTACCACTGTACACGCGCCGATGAGCTCCCTCACCGGTGCGCTGCGCCGAGACGATTTCCGTGTCCGTCAGCCTGGGTACGTAGCAGTGCGCCAGAGAAAAATCCTGCAGGCGGTCCCATGCTTCGGCAACCGGCAGGTCCACGGTTACCGATACAGATTCTTCCTGCACTGCGTCACTGGTGCGCATGTGTGCCCTCCCTGAGCAGGCCGCCGGCGGCGATCGAAAACACACAATAGCCAAGGAAATACCAGAAACCGCGTTCCAGTTGCGCGTCCATGGTCAACATGTCCCCCATTTGTCCGGATGCACTGCCGGCCATATAGGCCACCAGCAAACCCATAACGAAAACATCGGCCATGGACCATTTGCTCAACGCTGCATTCAGGGCCAGCAGCGGCGCTCGCCAGTTGGCCTGGGGCAAGACGACTGCCGTCGCCTGCAGGCATAGCTTGAACACCGGGATAAGCAGACTGAAGAACACGATAAGAAACGCCACCGGCAGGTTACCTGTTGTTGCCAGCTCATTCACCGTATCCCAGATGGACCGTGTGCTTCGATAGGCTTCAATCTGGCCTTCTATCTGGTCGAAACCGAGAAAACTGGAGAACATCGCGAGCATCTGTCGCGTTTGTGAATCGGCCTCGTCGCCGGCAATCATATCGATACCCAGCTCCGCAATCATCGACTTTTCCAAGCTGCCACTGAGGGTGAGCACCGGCTGGGTGATGCCGGGGTAAAGCAAAGCGAGGGAGACCGCAATCAGCGAAACGGCCAACAGGCGACGCGCAGGGGACATGAGTAACTCCTTTAACCAACAGCGCGCATAATACCTTATGCGCTGCTCAGGTCAGCTGCACAAAACAGACCGTGGTAATAACAGCCGCACCCAGCAAATTGAGCAGCACCCCTTCCTTCGCCATTTGCCGGATGCTGAACTCACCGCTGCTGTAGACCACCGTATTCGGTGCTGTGGCCACCGGCAGCATAAAAGCACAACTGGCGCTCATCGCTGCCGGCACCATCAGGATCTCCGGCGCAATTCCGGCACCGATCGCGGCAGCGGCCAGTATGGGCATCAACAGCGTGGTGCTGGCGGTGTTGGATGTCGTCTCCGTCATGAAGGTGACCATCAGCGCTATCATCAGTATGAGCAGGTACAGGGGCAGGGAGGCGAGCCCGATAAACATCCCACCCATCAATTCACTGAGCCCGGAACTCATAAACCCCTTGGCCAGGCAAATACCTCCGCCAAACAATAACAAGGCACCCCAGGGGATAGTCACCGCGCGCTCCCAGGTAATCAGGCGTTCGCCTTTGCCATTTGGCAACAGGAACATCAGTACCACAGCAAGTAAGGCGACAGAGGCATCGTTGGCCTGGGGCAGGTCCAGCCAGGTCTTCCAGCCACCGAATGGTTCGCTGCGGGTAATCCAGGCCAGGGCAGTGAGAGCAAATACCAGTAGCACACGCTTTTCCTCTGTGCGCCAGACCCCGACGCTGGGCAGGGTCACAGAGATCGGTCCCCGAATGTTACGGGTAAGAATGAAGGCCATCGCAGGCACCATCAGCACCACTACGGGCACAGCCCAGGTCATCCAGGTTGTGAAACTGATGCTCCTGCCCGTCGTCTCCTCGAAAACTTGCATGAAAATCAGGTTGGGCGGCGTACCGATGGGCGTGCCCACGCCACCCACGCTGGCGGCATAGGCCACGCCCAGCAGAAGCGGCGTGGCCAGACGATCCCTGTCGGGAGTCGCGTCAAGCACTGCCAACACCACCGGCAGGAGCATCAGGGTGGTTGCCGTGTTGGAAATCCACATGCTCAGCAGGGCTGCAGCGGCCATAAAGCCAAACACCAGGCGCTCTCGGCTGTGCGCGCCGAAAAAATTGACCATCCCGAGGGCTATACGCCGGTGCGCGCCGGAGTGTTCCATCGCCTGCGACAGCAGGAATCCGCCGAGCAACAGCAGGATTATCGGCGAGCCATAGGCTTCACCCACTTCAGCAGGCGTCAACACACCGAGCAAAGGCAATACTGCCAGCGGCAGTAGAGAGGTCACGGGAATAGGAATAGGCTCCAGAACCCACCAGACCACGCAGAGCACAGCAACCGCGCCAACCACGGCTATATCACGGCTATTCCCTGATGCCAGCAGACCGGCGGCGGTTAGCCCGGCGAGGCCAAAACCCAACCAGATAGACCAGTCACGCATGATGCAGCGCACCCCCATAAATCGACGTCGGGCAGGAAAACACGCCTGGTATGTGCCACCAATCAGGCCTGCTTCCCTGCGCCCCTTCCGGGCCCTTCCGACCCTTTTTGATTGCAGCAACCCGCAGCGCATCCTGTCCCATGGCCCGTCGCCTGTAAACCCCTTTTACTGGTCTGGAGCCCTCACACGCCCTACACTGCTCGCATGACAAGTTGCTCGACACAACAACTGCCCAAGGCCCTGGTTGATTCCTTCCAGCGGCGTGTGAGCTATCTTCGCTTATCGGTCACCGACCGCTGCGATTTCCGCTGTGTCTATTGTATGGCCGAAGATATGATCTTCGCGCCCAAAGCCGAGATCCTGAGCCTGGAGGAACTTTTTCAGGTGGCGCAGGCGTTTACCGAGCTGGGCGTGAGCAAGATCCGCCTCACAGGGGGTGAGCCGCTCATTCGCAGCAATGTCATGTCACTGGTGGAGCGCCTGGGGCGATTGCCCGGGCTGGGTCAGCTGGCCATCACCACTAACGGCTCGCAGTTGCAGCGACTTGCACCCGCCCTGAAGGACGCAGGGGTCAAGCGGATCAACATCAGCCTGGACAGCCTGCGCCCACGCAAGTTCCGCCAGCTCACCCGTCATGGCAATCTCGACCAGGTGATAGCAGGCATCGATGCCGCCGCCGCAGCAGGCTTCCAGGGCGTCAAAATCAACGCGGTCATCCTGAAGGGGCGCAACGAGGGAGAAGTGGTTGACCTTGTCAACTTCGCGATAGAACGCGAAGTGGACATCGCTTTTATTGAAGAAATGCCGCTGGGGCTGATCGACGACCACGACCGCGCCCTCACCTTCTGCAGCAGCGAGGAAATCAGGCTTGCCCTGGCACCGCATTTCCAGCTTCAGCCCGCTGGCGAACCCTCCGGTAACAGCGGCCCGGCGCGTTATTACACCGTGACAGGACGGAACACCCGCGTCGGATTCATATCGCCTCACAGCAACAATTTTTGTCACCTGTGCAACCGGGTGCGCGTGACCGTGGAGGGACGCCTGCTCTTGTGCCTGGGTAACGAACACTCTGTGGACCTGCGCGCTGTGCTGCGCTCACCGGATTACACGCTGGACAAATTGAAGTGGGCCATTGTTGACGCGATGGCAATCAAGCCCGAGAGGCATCACTTCAATAACGACGAGCAGCCGCAGGTCCTGCGGTTTATGAACGCCACCGGGGGCTAGTACCCCCATCCCGCGCGCTGACGTACAATGGTCGGCTTCAAAAAGGAACCGACACTCGTGCACACTCAGGATTTCCCCCAACTCACCTCCGTGGAGGTCATCAAGGACGGTTTCGAGTCCTTCGGCTACATCTGCTCTGACAAGATTGCAACAGCCGTGTTTCTGGCATTCCAGTTACGCAAACCGGTTCTGGTGGAAGGCCCGCCCGGAGTGGGTAAAACGGAACTGGCCAAAACCACCGCCATGCTACTGGAAACACCGCTGATCCGGCTGCAGTGCTATGAGGGGCTGGACGAAGCCAAGGCGCTGTACGAATGGAAGTATGGCAAGCAGTTGCTCTATACACAGGTGCTCAAGGAAAAGCTCGGCGACCTGCTGCAGGGCGCACAGGGGCTGGCGGAGTCAGTGGAACGACTGCACCAGTTTGGCGACATCTTTTACTCCGAGGAATTTCTGGAACCACGCCCGTTGCTGAAAGCGATGCAGCAGGAACGCGGGGCCATTCTGCTCATAGACGAAGTAGACAAATCGGACTACGAGTTTGAGTCCCTGTTGCTGGAAATCCTCTCCGACTACCAGGTTTCGATCCCCGAAATAGGCACCATAAAAGCACGCACCTCGCCCATGGTATTCCTCACCAGCAACAACACCAGAGACCTGTCCGATGCACTGAAACGACGCTGCCTGCACCTTTACATTCCTTTCCCCACGGTGGAGCTCGAGGAGCGCATCGTGCGCAGCCGTGTGCCGGACGTTGATGAAACCCTGCGTCACCAGTTGGTTGAGTTCGTCCATTCGTTGCGCCAACTTGACCTGAAAAAGCTGCCTGCCATTTCCGAAACCATTGACTGGGCTCGCAGCCTGCTGTTACTGCACGCGGACTCGCTGGATGAAGACCTGGTGCGCAGCACGCTCAACGTCCTGCTCAAATTCGAGGACGACATTGAGTCTACCGATGGCGAGCTGCGCCAACTGGTGCGCGAGGCCACAGGGCCCTGATGCCCGGGAACCTGGTCAGCTTCATCCAGGTACTGCGCACACACGACGTGCGCGTCTCACCCGCTGAGACGCTGGATGCGGTGAACGTGGCCGCCACTCTGGGCTATAACGATCGAGCCGTGTTGCGCGACGGCCTGGCTATGACCCTCGCCAAGACTGCAGAAGAAGAAGCGATTTTCCTGCAGTGCTTTGAGCGATTTTTTGATCGCAAACTGGCCGATTTCAGTGGCGAGCAGGACTCCAGCTCCGGCGAGCAAGCCGCTGACGAAACGGCCGCTCTGGAAGAGGCCGCCCTGGAAGAGGCCGCCCTGGAAAATAACAGCGGCACAGAGGGGGCGGCAGAGGGCGAGCCTGACAACTTGCTTGCCGAGGCCGCCATGCAGACGCCCGAGTTACAGGCACTGCTGGAGGCGCCGCTGATGCAGGCCCTGCAGGGCAACGATCGCAACAGCCTCAGCCTGGCCATCAGCCGGGCAGGTGAGCAATCCGGTCTGCAGCAAATCCAGTTGTTCACCCAGAAAGGGCAATTCACCCGCCGTATCCTGGAAGCCATGGGCGAAGAGCAGATTCGCGCAGCCGTCATTGCACTGGAGCAGGCGCAAAGTCCTGCCTTGCCTCAAGTGCAGCGCTACCGGGACATCCTCCGCGAGCAGGTTCGCGACTACGTGGAAGCGCAGTATCTGCTGCATGCGCAGGGAAAGACCCGGCAATTTATGGAAGAGGTGCTGAGCACCACCCGACTCAGTAACATAGAGCACAGCTACCTGCACCGGGTACACGAACTGGTACGCAAGATGGCGAGAAAACTTGCTGCCCGGCATGCCCGAAAAAGACGCAACTACCGCCGCGGGCAACTGCACATGCCGCGCACCATGCGCAGGGGTATCGTCAACGATGGCCTGATGTTTGACGTCTACTGGCGTCGCACTCGCAAGGAGAAACCGCAAATTCTCGCGCTGTGTGATGTCAGTGGCTCAGTGGCGGCCTATGCCAAGTTTCTGCTCTTGTTTCTGTACAGTCTCCAGGATGTACTGCCGCGGGTGCGCAGCTTTGCCTTTTCCAGCAATCTGGGTGAGATCAGCGACCTGTTTGCCGAGCACCCCGCGGAAAAGGCGATTGAGCTGGCCAACTGGAAATATGGCGGTGCTACCGACTACGGCACGGCCCTGACCGATTTCGCCTCGCTGGCACTGGATGACATCAACCACAACACGACCGTCATTATCCTGGGAGATGCTCGCAATAATCGCGGCGACCCCAAGCTGGAGATAATGCAGAGTATTTATCAACGTTCGCGGCAGGTGATCTGGCTGAATCCTGAGTCGCGCCGTGCATGGGGTACCGGCGACTCGGAAATGCTACGCTACCAAAGTGCCTGTCATTTTGCTGCTGAATGCAATAATCTTAAGCAATTGGAACGCATCATAGACCAGCTTCTAAAAAGTACCCGATAACATGGCTTACTTCTGCAAAGATTGCAGCTACCGCGGTAAATCCAGCGGTCAGGGTGGAAAATGCCCTGCCTGCGGCTCAGCTAATATTTCCGCCGGACGCGAAAAGCACCTGCGCAGCGAAGGCTCCCCCCGCTGGCATAAGGTGGCTCTGGTCACAACGTGGTCTTTGCTCTTGATTTTGATTGCCCGGAAGCTGGTCCCCTGAAACTCTCAAAAGAACATTTTCCACTTCCCGTATCACTGCAGACGCTGGTCGTGCAGGGCTTTACCGATGAAGCGACATCTGCTCAGAGCAGCCCGCCCATGGCCCGGGAAGACCTGTTCAACTACCTGCATGCCATCGACGACTTTGATGTGAGCCCCTTGCAGGCGGTGCTGGCGCAGGCCGAGGTAGTGGGCGAGCCCGCCCTGCCCTCTCGTGAGGATAGCGCTGCGCTGGCATGGGTCGGAGCCACGTACGACCATTGGGAGAAGCACTTCCCCCTGGACCAGGGGATCGCTATCAGCCTGCGCCGCATCAAACCCGTCCTCGGCCTGATGGCTCTGGCGGATAACCAGTTCTACACGCCCGGTGTCCACCCGCTGCACCAGGCACTGGACAACCTCTATGACGCTGCCGTGGGCTGGCAGGACGGGTTGGGGCGCGCTGGAGAACCTGTCCAGAAACTGATCGACCAGATGATTGAAGGCGCTCTGGCCTGCCTGCAGGATAACGGCGCAGGATTGATGGCGCTGCTCAGGGAGTCAGCCAAATCCGCGCAGCGCCTGCAAACCCGTACTCACCGAATGGCGCAACGCACCGCTGATGCGGAACGTGGACAGCTGCGCGCGGCGCGGGCGCGGGAAACCGCCGCCAACATGATAAACGCGCAGATAACCCGACACCCGCTGCCCGCTGATATTGGCGACTTTCTAACCAGTCACTGGTTTGAAAGCGCACAGCTGGTATTGCTGAAGTTCGGCGAGGACTCGTCACAGTGGCGTGAGATCAACGCCGCTACTGTGGAGCTGCTGGATACGCTGGCTCCCCGAGCAGAAGACACGCCGGCGTCGGACCCGGGGTCACAGGTCATGCAGCGGGTGAGGCAGTGGCTAATGAGTCTGCAGCATGACCAGCAACTGACTGACGAAGTCATCAGCGCCATTGAATTCACTCACCTGCGCGTTGCCAAGGGCGTGGCAGTGGATCGCGTTGCGACCAGCCTTATCCCGGTGAGCGCCACAGACCAAAAGGCCAGTGGCGACGCTGAGCTGGCAGGTATTGAAACCGGGCAGTGGTTCCTGGTTCAGGCGCGCAAAGGCGGTATGCTGCGCATACAGCTGGCGATGATGCAGCCCAAGGAACAGCGCCTGCTGTTCTGCAATAACACCGGCGCCAGGGTGCAGTCCATGGACTACGCCAGCTTCGCGGACCTGCTGAACCAGGGCAAAGCCTATCTGCTGGATACCGGGGCGAGTTTCAGCCGATCACTGGCTGCCGTGATCGGGGTGGACACAGAAGAAGCGATAGCCCGACTGACCGGTAATCCCGTGCCTGTGCGCAAGCAGCGGGAAGCTGCGCCAGTCCCTGAGGCAAAACCCTCCGGCGCCTCGAGACCAGCTCCAGCTCCAGCTCCAGCTCCAAAACAAGCTCAGCCGAGGCCCCGGGAAGAACCAGCCCGCGCAACAGCCGCAGCAGCGCCGCAACAGACTCCCACAGAGCGCCCAGTACCGCCGCCACAGCCACAGCCACAGCCACAAACCGAGATTGAACCGGATGAACTACCCCCGGTGCAGGTAGCGAGCGAGCCACCTTCGCAGCCGGACCTCCCCGAGTCCGGCATCCCGGAACTGCCCATGGGGACATGGCTGGGTTTCCATGATCTCGATCCGCCCCTACTGGCGAAGCTGGCGATGCACGACAAAGTCAGGCGTCTGCTGATCTTCGTCAACCGCAAAGGAATAGAACTGCGCCGCCTGCATGAGGATGAGTACATGGAATTGCTACAGGATGGGCAGGTGGACATTCTGGAAACCAAAACCAATTTCCGCGAGCAGGTAGAGCGGGCACGCCAACGCATGGCTCGGCATCAGACCTAGGAGGCTGCTGTGGAACTGGACAGAAAGCATCTACGCCTGCCGGTAGAAAGCCGGGTGTTTATTGAGCTTGATGCATCAGTCGACGCCGTGGAGGGAGAGAGCTCTGTCGCCATCTGCAAAACCCTGGACGTCTCCGCGCAGGGTATGCGCGTGCTGCTGGATCACGAGCTACAGGAAGACGCTTATTTGCAGGTGGGGGTCGAACCGCCCCAGGCAGAAGGCACTTCCGAAGCAACGTTCTTTCTTGTCGCCCAGGTTCGCTGGTGCCGACCGGCAGATCAGGATGAGGGCAGTTTTCTCGCCGGGCTGGCGCTGATGCAGTCCGAGGGCTCAGACATCGACCATTGGGTAAATTTGATCTCGACTTTGCAGGATTGAGCGCAATCAGAATACCCGGTCGTCCTCTTCCTGTTCGTCCTCCACCAGTTCAAGGCTGAGGTCACCGCCATAACCGTAAGCAGGCGCGGAGGATGCAGCAGGCGCTGGTTCAGCCTGCTCCGCTTCCTGCGGCGCAGCCACAGGCCCGGCTACGGGCGGCGCAGCGCCGCCGTCTTCCAGCGCGAATTTGATTTTCAGGCGCACATTGTTGGGGGAGTCAGCATTGCGCAGCGCCTCATCCTCAGAAATCTTACCGGCCATGAACAGCTCAAACAGCGCCGTGTCGAAGGTCTTCATGCCGCTGTTCTCCGACTTCTGCATCACTTCTTTAATGCCGTCTATTTCCCCGCGCAGGATCAGGTCCGCCACTCGTGGCGTGCCCAGCAGCACCTCAATTGCCGCGCAGCGTTTGCCGTCCACCGTGGGCACCAGCCGCTGTGATACGAAGGCCTGCAGGTTGAGCGACAGATCCATCAACAACTGCTGCTTCCGCTCTTCCGGGAAAAAGTTGATGATTCGGTCCAGCGCCTGATTGGCGTTGTTGGCGTGCAGGGTTGAGATGCACAGATGGCCTGTCTCGGCAAACGCGATGGCGTGTTCCATGGTCTCCCGATCGCGAATCTCGCCTATCAGGATAACGTCGGGGGCCTGGCGCAGGGTGTTCTTCAGCGCGTTATGCCAGTTGCGGGTATCCACCCCCACCTCACGCTGATTGACGATAGATTTCTTGTGGCTGTGCACGTACTCCACCGGGTCTTCTATTGTCACAATATGGCCACTGCTGTTGGCATTGCGGTAGTCGATCAACGCTGCCAGGGAAGTGGATTTACCGGAACCGGTTGCGCCGACAAACAGCACCAGCCCGCGCTTGCGCATCATAACCTCGGGGAGAATATCCGGCAGGCCCAGGTCCTGCCAGCGCGGGATGTCTGCAACAATGTTGCGGCATACCATCGCCACTTCATTGCGTTGTACGAAAATGTTTACGCGGAAACGTCCATAGCCCGGGATAGACGTGGCCAGGTTCATTTCCAGTTCCTGTTCGAACTCAGCCTGCTGGGTAGGGTCCATTACTTCATAGGCAATATCCCTTATCTCACCCGGCTGAAGGATCTCGCTGTCAATAGGCCGCAGCGCGCCATCAAACTTGGCGCAGGGTGGCGCGCCGGTACTCAGGTAAAGGTCTGAACCATTCTCAGTGGCCAGAAATTTAAGCCAGTCAGTAATTCTCACAGTTGCTGTCCCCACTCCAGGGTTATTATCAGATCGATGCCCGGACCCCACGCCTTCAGCGACTCCGGGCCAAACAGCACTTTAGCAGTTTGCACCGGGCTCTCCTATACGGGGTTTGCCCAATAAGGTCGTAAAAGTGGAGAAAAAGGAACAGCGGCGCAGCCGTCAATGCAGGGATTTGTCGCGCCGGTGTTCGTGGAAGACGTACTCAAAGACTTCCCTGAAATTACGGGCAAAGTGCACGTTTATGTCCGCACGCAAATATTCCGGCAGTTCCTCAAAATCACGCCGGTTGCCGTGCGGCAGAATCAACTCCATGATCTTGCTGCGCCGGGCGGCAATCACCTTCTCGCGGATACCTCCTACCGGCAGCACCTGCCCGGTAAGCGTCAGCTCCCCGGTCATCGCCAGCGGCCGCTTGATGCGCTCCTTGCGCGCCAGCGACACCAGGGCGGTGGCCATGGTGATACCCGCGCTGGGTCCATCCTTGGGCGTTGCACCCTCGGGCACATGCAGGTGCACCATGCTCATATCAAAAAAGTCACGATCACAGCCATAGTCCTTGAGATGCGCGATCACATAGCTGTAGGCGATATCCGCCGACTCGCGCATGGTCTCCCCCAGACGGCCGGTCAACTTGAAGCCCCGGTTCAGCGTATGCACCTGTGAGGACTCTATCGCCAGGGTGGCGCCACCCATGGCGGTCCAGGCCAGGCCTGTTGCCACGCCCAGGCCACGCACAGGCTTGTCCGGGCTGAAGGGCGGCTTGCCCAGCAAGTCCTCTATATCCTTCTTGCCCACCCGCAGTTTTTCGTCTCCTGAGTCGAGCATACGCACGATGGATTTGCGCATAATGCGCGACAACTGCTTCTCCAGGTTACGCACCCCCGCCTCACGGCAGTATGAGTCTATGACATACTTCAAGCCCGCGTCGTTGATCTTCAGCTGCTCGTCACCCAGGCCATGGCGCGACAGCTGTCGCGGCCACAGGTGGTTGCGGCCGATGGAGAGCTTCTCCTCCGCCACATAACCAGACAGTCGAGTCACCTCCATGCGATCGAGCAAGGGGCCGGGGATCGTGTCCAGCTGATTTGCCGTGCAGATAAACAGCACTTTTGACAAATCCACCCGCAGATCCAGGTAGTGATCGAGAAAGTCCGCATTCTGTTCCGGATCCAGCACCTCCAGGAGGGCGGAAGCCGGATCCCCCTGGTAGGACGCACCGATCTTGTCGATCTCGTCGAGCATAATCACCGGGTTGGCGACCTGCACTTCTTTCAGCGCTTGCACAAACTTACCGGGCATAGCACCGATATAGGTACGCCTGTGCCCTTTTATTTCTGCTTCATCGCGCATCCCACCAAGGCTGAAACGGTAAAACTCGCGCCCCAGCGCGTCTGCTACAGAACGCCCGATGCTGGTCTTACCCACGCCCGGCGGCCCCACCAACAACATGATGGAGCCTGCAATCTCCCCCTTGAAAGACCCCACGGCGAGAAACTCGAGGATGCGCTCTTTCACATCCTCCAGGCCCTCATGATGCTCATCGAGCACATCGCGGGCGTGCTTGAGATCCAGATTGTCGCTGGAGTGAACACCCCAGGGTACGGACGTGGCCCAGTCGAGGTAATTGCGGGTAACGCCATACTCTGGGGAGCCCGTCTCGAGAACAGAGAGCTTGTGCAATTCATCGCGGATGCGTGTGTTGACTGATTCCGGCATTGCCTTGTCCGCAATGCGGCCTTCAAAAAGCTCTACATCCGATGTCCTGTCGTCTTTGGAAAGGCCCAGCTCTTTCTGGATAATCTTCAGCTGTTCACGCAGGAAAAACTCCCGCTGTTGCTGGGAGACTTTCTCATTCACCTGACTGCTTATCTTGCCTTGCAGCTCGGCCAGCTCACGTTCCTTACGCAGCAACAGCAGCACTTTTTCCATCCGTGAAAGCAGCGGCAGCGTGTCCAGTATCTCCTGCAATTGCTCCCCTGAAGCGGTAGTCAGGGCGGCTGAGAAATCGGCCAACGGGCTGGGCTGGGTCGGGCTGAAATTTGCCAGGTACTGTTTCAACTCCGCGCTGTACAAGGGGTTCAGCGGCAGTAACTCCTTGATTTCCTTGATCAGCGCCATGGCATAGGCCTTGACCTCGTCAGATTCCCTGTCGCCCTGACTCCGGGGGTACTCAACCTGCACCAGGTAGGGGGGCTTGTCGTTCAACCAGCGCACAATGCGAAAACGGCGAATACCCTGGGCCAGAAACTGCCCCACCTGGCCTGCCTCCGGGGGCGGGCGGTGCAGCCGCACCGCGCAGCCAATCTGCGGAAACTGCCGGGGGTCTGCGGCGGCTGCATCATCCCTGGGCACATAGGAAAGGCCGATCAGGCTGTGTCCCTCCTCGCCAACCCGCTGCAGGGTACTCGCCCAGACAGCGGGATCGATGGCAATGGGCTGCACCTGCCCAGGGAAAAACGGGCGACCGGGCACAGGCATAATGTAGAGTTTATCTGGCAGCACGTCCTCAGCAACGGCTGGTGTGCCGGTGGAGTGGGTAGCGTTCACCGCGTCCGTGTCCACCGCGTCTTCCTGTTCATGTTGTGCCATTGGGGAACCCTGAATTGAAAAACCAATTCCTGTTATATGAGGCTGCGCTGCCGATTTTCAAGCGCCGGCCCCTGCCCTGAGCGCATCTCGCAAGGTATACTCACCGGCTTTACCATCCGACTTCCGGCAACCGAAAAAGGACCCTTTTCGTGCAGATCGACCAGCTCACTCCCGATGCCCTTGAATCGCAACTACATGACCTGGAGGCGCAATACGCCACATTGTCAGAACGCGGACTTTCGCTGGACCTCACGCGGGGAAAACCCGGTACCGACCAGGTGAGCCTCGCCGATGCGCTGGACGGCATACTGGAGGGCAATTACCTGGCTGAGGATGGCACAGACGCACGCAACTACGGTGGACTGGACGGTTTGCCAGAGGCCAAAAGGCTGTTCGCGCCCGTGCTGGGCGTTCCCGAAAGTGAAATCCTGATCGGCGGAAACTCCAGCCTCACGCTGATGTACATGGTGATAGATTTCGCCCTCACGGTTGGCCTGCGAGGCCCTCAGTCCGCCTGGGGCAATGCCGACGTGGTGAAGATCCTGTGCCCGGTTCCCGGCTACGACCGTCACTTTGCGCTCTGCCAACACCTGGGTATAGAAATGGTACCGGTTCCCCTGCTGGACACAGGACCGGACATGGACATAGTAGAAAAACGAGTAAGCGAAGACCCGGCCATCAAGGGCATCTGGTGCGTGCCACGTTTCTCCAACCCCACCGGCTGCGTGTATGACGCGTCCACTGTGCGACGCCTGGCAGGGCTGGGTAAGCTTGCCAGTGATGATTTCATCGTGATGTACGACAACGCCTACGCCATGCACACGCTGTATCCGGATGCGCCGGAGCTGGCCAACATCCGCGACTTTGCGCAACAGCAGGGAACGCAGGATACCGTCTTCCAGTTTGGCTCAACCTCCAAAATAAGCTTCGCCGGAGCGGGAGTAGCCTTCCTGGCCAGCAGTGAAAGCAATCTGAAAGCCTTCAAGGCACACCTGGGTTACCAGAGCATTGGCCCGGACAAGGTAAACCAGCTGCGTCACGTCAGGTTCTTCAGGGACGCCGCCGGCATTCGCAGCCACATGGACCAGCACGCCGCCCTGCTCAGGCCACGGTTTGAGGCTGTGCTGGCCACCCTGGAGCGGGAGCTCGCGGGAAGCGGCATGGGAGACTGGATCTCACCACAGGGCGGTTACTTTATTTCCTTTGATACGCGACCGGGACTGGCCAGGGAGGTAGTACGACTGGCGGCCGGAATCGGCGTGGCGCTCACCCCTGCCGGAGCAACCTTCCCCTATGGTGAGGACCCGGACGACAAGAACATTCGCCTTGCCCCCAGCTACCCTTCACTGGAAGACGTGGAGGCAACTGCCGCAGCCTTTGCCCTGTGCGTCAAACTGGCATCGGTGCGGCAGCGCCTGCAGGAGGTCAGGGGATAGGCCTGCTCAGGCCCCATCGCCCATCGTTTCCAGCCGCAGCATGCAGGCGAATACCATCAGGCCGGTGCCCACCAGAAACACGGTAGTAGCCTCCAGCCCTACCACGTAATAGCTGCCGCTTAACCTCACCAGTCCAGCTACCAGGCACAACAGCACACCCAGTATGCCGGCAGCCCTGCCGGCCATACGCATCAGTTGGTTCATTGTTACCCCTCACTTCGGATTTGAAAGTCCACAGCATAGCCCAATTGCCGCCCGCTTGCGCCCGATGACCGAAGATCAACCTGGCAGGCACCGCACTGCCAGGAGGATTCGCGTGCCGATGCTCCGGGAGCCGATGCTCCGGGAGCCGATGCTCCGGGAGCCGATGCTCCGGGCGCCGCGCCCATTGGTCCCGCCGCCCGCCCGCGCTACAATCACCGGCCCCTTCCCGGAATCGGAATACTCCCGCATGCGCCTCTGGCGGCCGCGATCAGTCCTGCAGCTTGTTATCTTCGGTTTCTTCACCGCGCTGGCACCGCTGGGCGCTGCCATCGTGTTTACCGTGCAGACGCTTGACGAACTGGCGGATAATAGCCGTCACACTGCCCAGCTGGTGGTAGAGGCAACGCGCCTGGGACAACAGGTAGAAAACAAGGTGCTGGACCTGGAGCGCAGGGCGGGTCAGTACTTTGCCCTTGCCGACCCGGAACTGGCGGGCCTTTTCCAACGCGAGCGCGAGAGTCTCGTTCGCGACCTGCGTGCACTGCAGGAACGCGTACCCTCTGCCAGCCCGGATATGCAGGGACTGATGACGTCGCTGCAACGGCTGACCCTGTCCAACGACGCGGTGCCCTCGCCGGATGCCAGCAGTGAACCACCTTCTCCTGCAGCACGCATGAATAGGGCATTTGACCTGGTGGCGGAACAAAGCGCGGCGGTGCAGACCTGGTTACAGGCCTCTGTAGACCGGCTGTTGCGCCAGAATGCGGAGGATGCGGACGCCTTGATCGATCGCCTGGAGCTGCAACTGGTATCCCTGGCACTGTCCACCCTGGCCCTGCTTCTTTTCTTCACCTACTGGATCAACAAGCCGGTAAGGGACCTCACTCATGAAATCCATGCGCTGGGTACCGAGGGTCTCAGCCATACTATTGAGATATCGGGTCCACAGGAGATGCGTGACCTGGGCAGCAAGCTGGAGTGGTTCCGGCGTCAATTGCACGAAAGCGACCAACAGAAGCAACAGTTCCTGCGCCACGTATCCCACGAACTCAAGACACCGCTGTCCAGCCTGCGCGAGGGTGCAGACCTGCTGGCAGAGCAGGTGCCTGGTCACCTCTCGCGACAGCAGCAGGAGATAGTGGAGATCGTGCAGCAGAACGGGATTGAATTGCAGCGACTCATAGAGAACCTCATCGACTATAATCAGGTGCCCAGACAGGAACTCACCATTGAAACCTTCTCCATCGAGGAGCTTGTACAGGAACTGCTGGGGCATTACCGGATCAGTCTGGAACACAGGGCGTTGACCATCGAACTGCAGGGCAAGGTGAAGACATGGACAGCAGACCGCTACAAATTGCGTACCGCTATGGATAACCTGCTATCCAATGCGGTCAACTACAGCTCAGAGGGCGGACGAATCCAGATCCTGTGGCAACTCGCCGAGGGCAATCTGGTGATAGACGTCGCCAACACAGGTGTACCTATACCCCCGGAGGATGCAGACAGAGTGTTCGAGCCATTCGTACAAAGTGCCGCCAAGCGAACCGGGCCTATCAAGGGCTCAGGCATCGGCCTGAGCGTTGCACGTGAATGCATGGAGGTTCAGCGCGGCACGCTGTCGCTGGTGGATCACCCGGAATTACCCGTATGCTTCAGGCTGGTATGTCCCGCGCACTCTTCCTAGCCGCTGTGTGCCTGCCGTGGCTGGGGGGCTGTATTGCCCCCCCAACGCAGCCAACGCCGGCACCCGCAACACCACCACCCACGCTGGAGGTAGCCGATTATCAAGCACTGCGGGACTGGCTGGAACTGCAACAGGCGGTAGCGGAGATGACACCGGCCACCGTGATGTCTGAACTGGCCCGCGCCGGCAAACCGCAATCACCCCAACAGTGGTTTTACTATGGGCTGCTGAACCAACAGCTGAAATCCTTCGCCAGCTGGGCACGCGCCAGAGACGCCTTCCGTGAGGTGAGTCAGGCGGAGGGCCTCTCCGCTGGACGCCTGCAACTGGCCAGTATTTTCGAACGCTACAACCAGAGCCGTATCAACTGGCATCAGGAGTACTCGCAGTTGGCGGAAGAGCAGCTCAAACTGCAGGAACAGCTGCAGCTGTTGCAGGGCAAGAACGCAGAGCTGGAGCAGAAAATACAGGCCATCACGGACCTGGAAACCACTATCAGCACGCGTAAGGAACAGTAGCGTGGCACAGCATCGCTTGTTACTGGTAGACGACGACACCAGCCTGCTGAAGTTACTGTCCATCCGGCTGGAAGCCGAAGGCTACCAGGTAGATACCGCCGAGTCAGCTGAGAAGGCCCTGCAGCAGCTGCGTAACGAGCCAGCTGAGCTGATGGTGACGGACCTGCGGATGGAGGGTGCCTCCGGGCTGGAACTGTTTGAGCAGGTAAGACATTTCTACCCGGGTATGCCGGTCGTCATCATGTCGGCACAAGGTACTATCCCCGAGGCCGTTGCGGCCACACAGAAAGGGGTGTTTGAGTTTCTGACCAAACCCGTGGACAAGGCAAAACTACTCGATACCATACGCGCCGCCCTGCAGCATTCCGGCGGCGCGCAGGGCGAGATATTCGAAAGCTGGCGAGAGCACATCATTACGCGCAGCCCGGCGATGGAACACATCCTCAACCAGGTGAAGCAAGTTGCCAGCTCCGATGTCAGCGTGTTGATCACTGGCGCCAGTGGCACGGGCAAGGAACTGCTGGCACAGGCGATTCACGAAGCAGACCAGCAGCACCAGGGGCCGCTGGTGGCGATCAACTGTGGCGCACTGCCCGAGCAGTTGCTGGAGTCCGAGCTGTTTGGTCACGTAAAGGGCGCTTTCACCGGGGCTGTCAGCAGCCACCGTGGCCTGTTCCGCGCGGCCGACGGCGGCACCCTGTTTCTCGACGAAATTGGTGATATGCCGCCGGCATTGCAGGTAAAGCTGTTACGCGCCCTGCAGGAACGCCGCATTCGCCCCATAGGGGGCACCAGCAGCGAGCCCATAGACGTGCGCATTATCTCGGCCACCAATCGCGATCTCGAACAGGATATGCGCGACGGCACGTTCCGCGAAGATCTGTTTTATCGGCTGAACGTGGTCAATTTCCACCTGCCATCGCTGGCGATGCGCCTGGAAGACATTCCCCTGCTGGTGAACCACTTTCTCAGGGAGACCGGCGCCTACCAGATGGGTAACGTGACCAGCTATGCACCGGCTGCCGTGGAGGTCATGATTCATGCGCCCTGGCCGGGCAACGTGCGCCAGTTACAGAACGTGGTACAGCGCACCGCTGCCCTCGCCACCACCCCCGTCATCCCGGAAGCCCTGGTACGCGAGGCACTGACCGTTCAGGACCAGTACCTGCCCTCGCTGAACCAGGCCAGGCAGCAGTTTGAACACGACTACCTGGTGAAGGTAATGCGCCTCACCAACGGCTCGGCTGCCGACGCCGCCCTGCTGGCACAGCGCAATCGCACTGACTTCTACAAGCTGCTGAAGAAGCACAATATCCACCCGGAACGCTTCAAAGAGCAAACATAGTACTCATGTCGCCAAATGACGACATGCTATCTCATTGTTTTTAAAGCATTTTTTAGTTTTTCACCCCTAATGTGTCGGCATTGGCCAACAGACCCGTGTGATATTACCGGTAATTATTCACAACTGAATCATAACTTATTGTTTTGTCTGCTTTTTCTGACTCTGGCAAGCAAATTGTATAGAAGAGTTCGCTGACGCATGCGGGGCCACCAGGGCCAGCTGCGCAATGTACCCATGACGCGAATTCACACAGGCATTGCCAATATGATTGAGTTTGAGGTGAGCCGGGACCCCGGACTACTGCAACAATACTACTCATTACGGGAACGGTGCTTCAGGACAGACCTGGGCATAGAAAGCTTTGACGGCTCGGAAGAGCCACAGGACCAGCGCGGGCAGATCCTGCTTGCGCACATCAACGGGCGCGTCATCGGCGGCGCTCGCATCTCATCCGAGGTTCCCGCCAGCCAGCATATCACCGAGCTCAACCTGGCGCGTCCGGTGTGCTGCGTATGGGAGCGCTTCGTGCTCGACCCCGGCCGGCGTTCGATCAACCTGGCCAGAGAGTTCCTCGCCAGACTGATCGAAGTATCACATCTGCTGGGCTATGAGCACGCACTGATGCTCAGCTCACTGCGCAACGCCCGCTTCTATCGCGCGTGCCACACGGCTCTGGGCATAACCTTTGAGATTCACAAGCCGGTCCCCGAGTTCGCAACAGGCGAATTTGCCGGGCTGGAGCATTATCTTTCCGTGGCTTACCTGAGCAAACGTGAGCAACTGCACCTGGCGGCCTGACAACCAGCAAGAAGCAGGCTACTCATCAGGCATTGGGTGGCCGCGCACTTCGGTAGCCTGCTGTGCAGGCAGGGGAAGACCCCCAGGTACCTGCTCTACCGCGGGCACCCGGGGATAGGGAGGAAGGCCCGCTTCCTGCCGGGAAGCAAAGATATAGTTGCCCTCGCCTGCATCAAGGTGTTGCCCACCGATGATCACATTGCCTCGAATGACCGGCGTGGGGGCACCCGTACCCGAGCGCATGAGTCGACTGGCGCCGAGTCGTTCCAGCAGGATCAGATTGCCGGATATGTTCACTCCTGCGGTTTCATGCAGGTCACCCTCAAGCCCGAATCCGATGATGTCACTGTTGTCGACATTAGGGCCCTGAGCGAGCACAGAGTTTCGCAGATGCAACACCCCGCCGTTGCTAAGATCCAGCAGACGCCCGGTGCGGGCTGACAACGAGGTAATAAGGCTGCTATCGATCACGGTTTCCCGGGCTCGGGACTTTATGGCGTGGCTCCCCTCATGCATGGCAATGAACCCGGAGCGCAGGATGTACAGTTTCTCACCACCTGCATAAATGCCATGAGCTCTGCCAGCCGCACCCAGGCGCTCAAAACGGCTATCCAGCACTTGCACCACCCCTGAGTTCCGGGTTGCCAGAACGCCCTGCTCGCTGTCGTGAAAGTACACGTGTGAGAGTGTCAGATTTTTGCCCTGAAAGCGCACGCAGGCACCATTTCGGTCCGCCACCTTCACACCGCGACACTCCAGGTTTGCGATCGCCACATTGTCGCCGCGAGCGACAATCGCCGCCTTGCCACGGTGGGCGACGCCTTCGAGGATTGCGTGCCCATCTCCGACAATAGTCACATCATTAGCCCGGATCAATAAGGGCTCGGAATAGATTCCCTCGCCCAGTACCAGGGTTTCATTATCCTGAAGATTGGCTGCAGCTTCTTTGAGTGACGCATACAATCGCCCTGCTACCCGTATCTCTCCCGGGCCCGCTGTGCCGGTACTCGCCAGCGCTTCCCAGGGAGCCAGGGTTTGCGCTATTTCCTCTGTCAGGCCGACGACGCCGGGCAAAACAGGAGCAGGTTGATCGCCACCATCGAGGAAGACCCTCATATGGTGGGATGCTTTTTCAACCAGCTCGGGCGCGAGGAACACCGCAAGTATGACGCCAATGTGAAGCGCTAAACCCACGGCGGCAAAGTAACAAGTGACGATACGCATGACGTAAACGGTTCCGGGCCTGGTGGCTCTGCGCCCTGTGGCAGAAACCTGGTAACGAGCCTGAATCATACCACCGACCCCACCCAAGGCTAGCGCTACGGCGCAACGGCGCAACGGCGCAACGGGATTGTTTGTAGCCCCGGCGAGGATTCGCTTGTACACATCGCGCCGGGTGGGCCCTATAATCTAACGCATCCGACCCCGCGTGATGCCCCTATGCCTGAAAACCTTTCTGCAACCCGCTTCCAACAGTTACACGTAGATGTCGCGCGCAACTCCACCGACGACTTCAATCCGTTCCATGACAAGGAGCGCTGGCGGAATATTCGCGGGAACCCATTCGATGGCCCTATCGTGCTGGGGTTTCAACTGGAGTCGTTGATCGCCCACCAGATGAAGCTTTACCGTAACAGGCACGGGGAAGACGAGTTAATAGGCACAAGCCAACTTCGCTATTCAAACTATGAATTCAAGTTCGCAGGTGCAGTGAGGCCTGGTCAGGCGGTAAAGATACAGATAAGGGAATCGCGTTTTACGGCTGGTGATGATCCAGCACTGTCTAACCGAGTGAGCCTGTATGCGGACGGCAAACTCGCAGTAACAGGCTACAAACGGGAGACAAGCGCCCCCCTGTACCTCGCCGACATCGACTTGTCTGCGTCGCAACCATTGTCTCAGGCCCCGGACAGAAGTTTTTTGACCGGCCGGGAGTTCTTCCTCAAACGTAAGCACCTGATGACCAGTAACGCCAAGAATTTCCTTTCCGGGTCTCTGGTGGAGCAAACTGACTACATCGACGAGATCGATGGCAAGGTGAACTTCCCGGAAATGTTTCCGTGTGCCCTGCTCTCCAACGCACTGTTGGAACGCGCCTGGCAGCAGGATCATGATTTTGAAGCGGAGCCGCTGGTATACAAGTCTCATCAACTGTGCATAGACCGGAAAGAGACAGCACGCCTTTGCAGCAACGACACGCTGCACCTCCTCAGCCGCCAGAGCGCAGACGACCGGCAACGCCATACCTATGAGTGCTACGTGCTGGCCGGCGATGACCGAACCGTGGCGCGTGCACGCATCGCACTGATGCCACTGACGGGAGCGCCCTGACACGCCGCAGACTGGCGAACAGCCGGCACAACCCTTCTCAGCGGCAACGAACGCACGACACCCCGAGAACCACTTCACAAAAATTGGCTTTCTATTTCTCAGGCAGCTCGGGAGCAAGTATCATTCACAATGACAGGGGTGCCTACGGCGCCTTTCGAGGCAGCCCGCCTGCAATCAATGCACGGAGACACTCTCGCAATGAAGGTACTCGTAACCGGCGCAGCCGGTTTTATCGGCATGCACACCAGTCTGAAGCTGCTGGAACGCGGCGACCAGGTCGTAGGGTTCGACAACGTAAACGATTACTACGACGTCAACCTGAAAGAAGCACGCCTGCGCAGACTCGAAGAGCATAGCGCTTTTACCTTTATACGTGCGGATCTGGCCGACAGGGACGCGGTGGAGTCCTGTTTCCGGGAGCACCGGTTCGACGGAGTGATAAACCTGGCGGCCCAGGCGGGTGTACGCTACTCACTGGAAAATCCTTACGCCTACGTCGACAGCAACATAGTTGGCTTTACCAACATCCTGGAATGTTGCCGTCATCACGAAATCGGCCACCTCGTATATGCGTCCAGCAGCTCGGTGTACGGCCTGAACAGCAGTATGCCGTTTTCCATTCACGACAACGTGGACCACCCCATATCACTGTACGCCGCCAGCAAGAAAGCCAACGAATTGATGGCCCACACCTACTCACACCTCTTTGGCTTGCCTACCACTGGCTTGCGCTTCTTCACCGTCTATGGCCCCTGGGGCAGGCCCGACATGGCATTGTTCCTGTTTACCGAGGCGATCCTCAAGGGCGAGCCGGTGAAGGTCTTCAATAACGGGGAGATGCTGCGAGACTTTACCTATATCGATGATATCGTCGAAGGTATAGTGAGGGTACTGGACAAACCAGCCACGGCGAACAATGACTGGCAAGGCCAGAACCCCGACCCGGGCACCAGCCCGGCACCCTATCGCCTGTACAACATTGGTAACAACAATCCGGTGCGTTTGCTCGACTTCATCGCGGCTATTGAAAAAGCGCTGGGCAAAACGGCAACCAAAAAGATGCTGCCTATCCAGGCCGGGGATGTAGCGGCCACCTATGCCAATATTGACGACCTGATCGAGCAGGTTGGTTATCGGCCGAGTACGCCCATTGAGCATGGTATCGAACAGTTTGTCAGCTGGTACCTCGAGCATTACGCCTCCTCGAAGGCGAGTTAGCGCGTGATCGTCCTGAACGTAAACCTACATCTGAGGCTGCAATGTGTCTGTGCTGACCAACATTAAAACAAACCTGCAACGAAAATGGTTCGACGTATCAACCAACTCTATTCGCGCCACCGCGCCTATCGATAAAAAGCCCGGAGATATCCGTTTCGTCAGCCTGGTCTGCCATCGAGACCTTAACCGCTACCTGATTGCCATTAAATCGGTCTACCAGCAAATTGGCGCAGGTGACGTGGTTATCCTGGACGATGGCTCGTTAACCGAGCAGGACCGAAGCATTCTCAACCATCACCTGGTCAAACCCACTTATTACGCGCTGGACGATGTTCCAACCGGGGACTGCCCGTCCTACATCTGCTGGTCCCGCCTGCTGCTCATTGCGGAGCTCTGCCAGGACCACTATATCCTTCAGGTGGATTCAGATATCGTGGCGCAGAAACCCTTGCCCGAAGCGCTACAAGCGATTGAGGAGCAAAGCGCGTTTATCCTTGTGAACCGACAGCATCCGGGGAGAATTGCGCTCAAGGACATGGGCAACTGGCTGGATGCTCAGGGCTGGAACAACCCAAACTCACTGCAGTTAAATGCGGAAAGGGCTTTCGCCAGGCTTCCGATGGCAGACACAGATTTCTACGTTCGCGGTTCTGCCGCGTTTGTGGGCTTCCCCAAGGGCTGTATTTCCAAGGAACGCATAGAGAATTTCAGCCGCCATATAGAAAAAGAAGTGGGACCTCAGTGGCGACAGTGGGGCTCCGAGCAAACGACAACTAACTACGTCATCGGTAATGCGCAGGAATTACGCTTTCTTGAATATCCGGCCTACGTAAATCAAACGCCAAAAATAGAAGTGGAGCAGGCATCTCTGGTGCACTTCTTTGGCACGTACCGGTACTACAAGAATCGTTATCTGCGCTCTGCGAAGGCGGCTATCAACAGCCTTTCTACCAACTGATAACACACAGCCGATGCAGGGGCGACTATAAATGGTTGAAACACGTCCATCCTGTAATAGAGCGGGGCTGTTCGGCTGTTTGACGCCAGCACCGGCGCAAGTAGACGGGTTTCCCGCAATAGCATTTCGCGACTACGGCATTCTAACCGACGCCGACGGGGCGCGGCTTGCCGATAAAAACGCCGCCATCGCTTCCACCAATAGTGTTTTTTCACTGGGCGAACAGGGCATGGTAAGCATTGCCGGCTCCCCGGAATGGCAGACCCCCGAACTGGCGGAGGAATCGGACAGGCGGGGTGACGCGGCGGCACTTGCGCTGGCCTGGGGCCAGTATGGCAGAGCATTGTTGGAGCACTTGCGCGGTGCATACTCCTTTGCCATCGTCGACACCGAGAAAGACACCTTTCTGGCTGGCATTGATCGGATGGGTCTGCATACCCTCTACTACAACACAGACAGCCGCCTGCTGTGCTTCGGCTCAACCGCCACCGCAGTGCTGGCCCAGTGCAGTGCCGAGCACCTGCTGTCCACACAGGGCATCTACGATTACTTTTACTTTCACATGGTCCCGGCACCTGCAACCGCATTTTCGGGGATCAAAAAGCTGCCGCCTGCTCACTGTGTTGAAATTGTTGCAGGTAAAGAGAACGTGTTCAGGTACTGGACCCCTCCTTTCACCATAAGGCGCCAGAAAGATTCTGCCAGCGCAAAACTTCAGCTCAAGGAGAGACTGCGATCTGCCGTCAAAGATTGCATCAGTTCGAGCGACAACGTGGGAACCTTTCTCAGTGGTGGGCTGGACAGCTCAACCGTCACTGGCATGCTGGCAGAGGTCAGCGGCAGTGATCATCCCGCCTACGCGATTGGGTTCGACCAGGAAGGCTATGATGAAATGGAATTTGCGCGCAACACAGCCCGCCACTTTGGCGTTCCTTTAGAGGAATACTACGTCACGCCAAAAGATGTGCTTGACGCGCTGCCACTGATCGCCACCAGTTACGACGAGCCATTTGGAAACTCATCCGCACTGCCAGCCTATTTCGTAGGCAAGCGCGCAAAGGAGGACGGTATAGACTGCCTGTTGGCCGGGGACGGCGGAGACGAAATATTTGCCGGTAACGAGCGCTATGCCAAGCAACAGGTGTTTGGTCACTATGAGAGAGTGCCACGTATCCTGAGAGAGGGCTTGCTGAAGCCCGCTATTTCAAAGCTTCCCGAATCCTTAAAGCTCATCGCCAAGGCGCGCAGTTATATCCAACAGGCGGAGGTACCGTTACCTGACCGCTTGCAAACCTACAATTACCTGAATCGCCTGGGACCAGCGGAAATATTCTCACGCGAATTTCTGGATAACGTGAACACTCAGGAACCTCTGGAATTGCAGCGGGAGACATTCCACGCGGTGGCTGCTGCGTCAGAACTTGACCGAATGCTCTACCTCGACTGGCAGTACACGCTGGCCGACAACGACCTGCGCAAGGTCAGCCGCATGTGCGCTGTGGCGGGGGTTGACGTGCGCTACCCCATGCTCGATGAGGACCTGGTCGCCTTCTCCTGCGAAATTCCGGACGACTGGAAATTACGCCGCGGTGATCTGCGTCATTTCTACAAGTCAGCCCTTACCGGGTGGCTGCCGGAAGAAACCATCAACAAAAAGAAGCAGGGCTTCGGGCTGCCCTTTGGCCACTGGATGCAAAGCTACAAACCCCTGAACGAAATGGCCAATGAGAGCCTGCTGCGCCTACGCAAACGCGGCTATTTCAGGGATGATTTTCTCGATCGTCTGCTGAAACTCCACCGAGAAGAGCATGCGGCCTACTACGGTGAGTTTATCTGGATACTGACGGTATTTGACTTGTGGTTGGAAGGCAGACGGGATAGCACAGCCCAGACTGTGACCTAGGAACCGGCGCGCTCGCGCAGCACCCAGTCCAGCGTCAGGCGAGTTACCTCATCCCGCCAGGGACCTTTCGAAAACGTATGATCGGCCTGAGGTACTTCGTGAACAGTAACGCTGGCAGATGCCATCGCCCGCTTCCACTCTTTATCGTTTGTTGCCAGCCCGAGAAATTCACGCCCGGTGAGATCCTGTCCACCGACAATCACCAGCGCATTTCCCTTGAACCGCTGCAGCCCCTCAAGCATCGCTTCTTCGAAACCATGTTTCTGCGGCACGCCAAACGAGCGTCCGAGCCACTTGCGCAGAATCAGGGCGGAATCGCCGACAAACTCCTTTAATGCGGGAACTACGTTGATTTTCCCCGTGAAGAAGCGCCTCCAGGTATCAGGGCCGCGCAACAAGGGAGCGTAATAATGCGACAGTTTCACCTCGGGAGAGTACTCCCCCATGTGCACCCAGGGGTTCAGCAGTATCATGGCCGAGACACGCGGCTCCCGCCAGGCAAACATCAGCGACGCTGTGGCCGCATCGCACAAGCCCCAGAGCACGACTCGAGTAACGCCTGGCGCCAGTGATTGGAAGCAGTCCAGCGCCGCCGTCACGTCGTCACGCACTTCATGGAAAGCCTGTCTTTCGCCCTCGCTGTCACCCATTCCGCCGTAGTCGAAACGAAACGAGGGAATGCCCGCCTCGGCCAGTTGCCGCGCCAGCAAGGTGAACTGGCGATGACTACCCACTCGATACTGCGGCCCCCCAACCAGAATCAGAACGCCCACTTCAGATTGGGCTTCCGGCACAGCGGCAATACCCACAAGTCGGTTGCCATTGCAGTCGAAAACGGCACCCTGTTCAGAATAAGTGCTCATAAATCCGAACACTCTTCAACAGATGCTGATAACAAAGCAGGACTGTCAGGGGCATCGGTATTGCGCCAGAAAGCCTCCCCCTCCACGCTACGCCACTGCACCGGCACAGATTGCGTACGCCAGCGTTCAGTCACTGTCCTCGAGGGCAGAGGAGGCTCCTGCGCACCCGTCCCTCCTATATCGAGCCAGTGCACTGCACATCCCGGTGTCAGATCTCCCAGCCTTACGCCAGCGATATCCAGGGCCAGCCCCGGCGTCAACTCGTAACCGGCAACGTGCAGCGACCGCCCGCTTCGCAAATCAGCCCAAAGCGCAGCGCGATCAAAGCCCGATTCACCTTTGAGCATCTGCCCTGCCAACTCTACGCGAAGGAACTGATCAATATGCTGTTCACCATTCAAAGCGGGCTGCCACAGCAACAAGCGGTCGTAGACAGAGGAGTCCGTTTGTCGCGAAAGGTCACAGGCCAGTAACGCTCCCAGACGCAGGCCCCATAAAACCACAGGTGCCTGATGCCGTTGTCGCAGCACAGACACCGCTTGGGCAGCGTCCTGCAACCAATCGGCCCAGCTCGCGTCAGCGATATCGCCGCTACTGTCGCCGCAGCCGCTAAGATCCAGCAGCATCACGGTATAACCCGCCTCGGCGAATGCCCGGGCCTGCTGAGCCACGGTTCGTCTGGATTTATGCATCTCTTCAGCAAAGGGCTGGAGAAAAAGTATGGAGGCCCGGGGCGCAACCGCTTGTGGCACAAAATTGACGGCAAACAACCGGCGCCCGCTACAGTTGAGGAAATCCGTGGACAGCGAGTACCCGGACAGGGACATAATTCAGGGCAGCCGCGCCGAGACGAATTCAGTCACGCTGCCGAGAGTTTGGAATACACCTGCATCCACCTCATCGTCGGCTATGACGATGCCATATTGCTCTTCGAGATTGATCAGAAAGGACATGACCGAGACCGAGTCCAACTCAGGAAGAGCTCCCAGCAGTGGCGTATCCGGGCTGGCTTCGAGCGCACCTGCGGGCAGCCCCATTGTCGAGGTCAGGAGGCCACACACCTCCACCAGGAGTTTCCCCTGATCATTCATTGTTTGCGGAACAGCCTGCTTATCCATATCGGACCGTTAGAAAGAGTTGAATACTACGCTCATGCTAACCACACCTCTGCCTATTCTCAAGATACAACTGTGACATGCTTGGCAAAGCCGCCCGATATCTTGCGCATGCCGGTGAATTAAACGATAGTTAAGTCAACTTCCTATTTCCCGAGCGCGTCATATTGACAGCCACCACCGATACAGTGAGTATCCAGCGCCTTAGCCTCCTGCAAGATTCGCTTCCCCCTTTTATCACTTCGGCCTTCGAAGATGCTGAACAAAGCCAGCATGAAGCGGGGCTGGCCTGGCTGCGCAATCTGGCCAACACGGCACTGCCGGAGGGTGAAGCAGCCTATATTTTTATTGCTCAAAAGCCACCCGGGGAGTTTGTTGCGCTTCCCATGAGGATCGATGAGAAGCGGCGTGAGGCCCATGCCCTTACGACCTATTACTCCTCGATCTACAGCCCCGCCTGTAACACCACTGATCCAGCAGGGCTGCTTACCGAGCTCTTTACCTATCTCGCTCGTTCACAGAATTTGGTATCACTAACCCTGTCGCCAATGGACCCGGACAGCAAACTGTACACTGATTGTCAGCTTGCGCTGGCGCAGTCGGGGTGGAAGGGAGTTCATTCCTGGCATTGTTTTACCAACTGGTTTCACCCGGTCACCAGTGAGGATTACCCATCCTATCTGCAGACGCGCCCCTCTCGCCTGCGCAACACGATACGCCGCAAACAGCGTAAATTTTATGCTGATGACAGGGGCGACATTGAAGTTGTCACCGGTGTTGATTCACTGATGGCGGCACGCAAGGCGTTTGAGTCAGTTTACGCCAGTAGCTGGAAACAACCAGAACCTTATCCCCATTTTATTCCGGGCTTGCTCGAAACCGCGGCCAGCAGGGGCTGGCTCCGGCTGGGTATCGCCCGCTATGACGGAAAACCCGTTGCCGCACAACTGTGGCTGGTAGCTAACGGTACCGCCGCAATCTTCAAGCTGGCGTATCACCAGGACTACCGAACACTGTCTCCCGGCACCGTGCTGTCTGATCACCTGATGGCACATGTGATCGAACACGACAAGGTGAAGTGCGTGGACTATTTAACCGGCGACGACTCATATAAAAAGGACTGGATGAGCGCCCAGCGTGAGAGACGCGGTCTGGCGGCGTACAATCCCGCAACACTCAAAGGCCGGGCGAAGCTAGCCGCCCACACCATCAAGCGCAAAGCCAGGACACTGATCGCGGGTAACAGGTGAGCGACTGACGCTGCGCGGTCAACCAGACTGATCCAAACGCTGCAGCCAGCCTGTGACTGCTTCATTTACCCGTGCTTTTGCATCCTGACTGGAGAACGCCTGATCGGCATTCGGAAGGTCAACCCGCTGATTTCCGGGGCGGCCATATGCAGCACGCCACGCGCTGGATCTCGCCAAAAGCTCATCAAACTCCTTGCTGACAAGGCTCTGGCCGCTCATCACGAACAAGGCTGGACCATCAAAGCTTTGCAGGCCAGCGAGCATTCTGTCGATAAAGGAGGTGTCACGCTCTGCCGCGCCGGCGGATCGAGCAATGGCTGCGGCCTTGTTTTCGGGCTTGCTCCCTGATTTGCCGGTTCGCTTGCTCAACTTTGCTCGTACCCGCGAGACTGCGGCGCCAACATAATCAAACAGGTTATATTCGAAACGCAGCAGCTTTCGCCAGAATGACCATTCGCCGAGCCGCTTGAGATAGTGCTGCCGCGCCACCGCTGCCTGGGTTTCACTGGTGCTGACAAACGGATTTCCCATAATAATACTGACTACATCGGGGACTTTGCAGGCATGCATCATGATCCCCGAGGCGGCATCACAACCACCCCACAGAACGATCTTCTCTACCTCGGGGACATGGGCGCGAAATGCCGCAACGGCAGCCTGCAAATCATTATCGAGATGTTCAAACCCGAGAAAATCGCCTGAACTGTCACCCAGGCCACGATGGTCAAAGCGCATTACCGCGATTCCCCTGGCACTCAGAGCACGGCCCATACTTACCAGGCCCCGACCCATACCCGCACGATACTGCGGACCACCGGCAACCACCGTAATAATGCCGTAGCGAGCGGGACTCGACGGTTGATGAATAATACCCAGCAGGTTCTCGCCCCGGCACTCGAAAACCAGCGGAATTTCTTGCCCTGGCTGCGTCCCGCTCATGATAACAAGCCCTCAGTGATCGCCAGTAGACCGGGTGCCTCGTCACGTTTATGCAATTGCCAAAGCGGCGGGTCGTTAAACAAGTACACATCCACCGTATTGCCCTGCTGTTCAAGTTTTTGCACCACTTTGGCGGCAGCGGTGCTCATTTCTTGCCCCGGTTCCGGCGTATTCTCGAGCCAAAAAATACGCTCACGACATAATTTCCCGGCACTGAAGGGATCCGCCGATTCCATATCGCGGACAAGTTCGCCCCCCAGCAGGTATCCCGATACCTCTACATTTTCCCCTTCTTCCAGCCGCTGACGAATTTCCTGTGTCGTCTCTGCGGGCAGATCTTTACCGACCAGCGAGGCCACACGTTGTCGTAACAATTGCGTCACGTAGCGTTTACCCGATGTTACCGGCTGCCAAAGAATGAGATTCTGCACAGGCAGCGCACTCCGGCCGGCGAACAACAGCGCATGTAAGCCTCCCAGTCTCATACCCCAAAGGGTAAGCGGCAGCCCCGGACTTTCCGGGCCACTTTCTATCGCCAGTCGAATATTGTCCTGCCAGACGGAAAAGCTGGCCTCGTGCAGTTCTCCCTCGCTATCACCGGTACCGAAAAAATCGACCATCGTACAAATGTAACCGGCGTCAGCGAACCGCCGGGCTTGCTCGGCGGCCAGCGCCCGGCACCGATTCATCTCCTCGCCAAAAGGAGGCAGATAAACAATGTGTCCCCTCGGTGCTGCAGTGGGCTGAAACTTGACCGTCAAAAAATTCTGGCCCTCACTGCCCAGAAAGGCTGCCGAAAGCGTGTGCGAACGGCCACTCATAACTGGTTCATTTTCTCACCGACAAAATCAGCGAGAGACCCCATTGTTTCGAATATCTCAGCGGTGATTTCTGCATCATCGATCTCGCAGTCAAGTTCGTCTTCCAACGATGCAATGATGGCCGTGATTGTGAGCGAATTGAACTCAGGCAACCCACCCAATAACTGCGTGTCACGATCGAAGCTATTAACCTCGTCGCCCAACTGTAAACACGAACGAACAGTTCTTCTTGTCAGTTCCAACGATTCCATTCCACTTTCCCTCCAAGCTCATTCCGTGCTCCCCGGATTGTAGGAGCAAACTAGCTCGATTTATGTAAATGCACCTGGCCTGGACACACCATGTCCGCCGGATCCAGACCAATAAACTCAAGAATCTTTTGCTGACCTGTCTCATGACTCAGGTCCGCGATATCGAATATCCGGAAGCTCTCTGGCTTGACTTGCTGCAGCCGCTCGGCCTCACGGTAGTAGTCATCCCAGTACTGCCGTATGGCATCCTCCTTTGTTGCAGCTTGAATATCCGGGAAGCAACTGTCCCAGACCTCATCCTGCATCCATTTGGAGCCGTCATGTGCCTGCCAGTGATTGAACTCAGTATAAAACGGCGCCCGAGTGAGCCAGGACTTGAGCTTATCGGCCAGCCATAGTGAACGCCAACGCCGAATAGTCGACTTCTTCAGCCAACTCTGCACCGTTTCTTCTCTGTCCCGGCGCAAACACACGAACTTGCATTGTGGTGCGCGCTCGAGAATATCTTCTACGTAATTGAGATAATAGAAGCCGATATCTCCCAGCAAGCGCACGGAGGGCATCTGCTGGAGCTTGTGGAAAGTCGCCACGGAGGCTGGTCGCGAGTAATCGATAGAGAGGTGATTTCTGGCGCCACCAGCAAGGATGGCCTGGAACTCGGCTACTGTGTTCAGCGAGGATTGCGGATTGCCGGAGAAAACCGTCCCTGACGGGTTCATTTCGTGAAAGCATAACCCCCCCGGTTGCTGGTCGATCAAAGAGGCAAGAGACGCTGTACCCGATCTCCCTGAGCCGAGGCCAATGACCACTCTGCCTTCACCTGTATTGCTAGTCATACTGTTTTCACCGGAATAGATAGCGTACCCAGAGGTACGCCGTGTACAACGCCCATTTAGCCGACATTTTCTCCGCCAGTGCCTTGCCCGCCCAGCGTTTCGCCGAGTGATAATCGCCCTGGCTCAAATAGTACTCCGTCACGTGTTTCAGCGTGGATGCGCTGTAATCCTGACAGTACTGCACGATAGCCGGGTGTTTGGCCGTCAGGCGATTCTTGTTCAGCAAATAAAGACGGGTATTCATTTTTTGCAACTTGCTCACGAGCGTTGAAGCATTGTCCTGGCGGCTCCCGTCCGGGACGTGGTGTCGGGCGATAATACCCGGGTGGAAGAGAATAGTCTCTGCCGCGTCAATACTCCGCAGGTAGAAGTCCAGGTCCTCTTCGTAGCGAATATACTCGTCAATACCGGACAGCCGGTCAAACAACTCGCGGCGCACGATAGTGGTATTGAGATGACTGAATCCTCCGGCCGAAATCATGTCGCTCACCGTCACTGAATAACTCTCGTTTTGCTGCTCCCGTTCTTCTTGCGCGAGCACTTCCGCGAGCCTGTTCAGCCATAACAGGCGTCTCTCACCTTCTGACGTGATCGCTTCCTGATTGGCAAGGAACAGATCGACTGAAGCGGCTGAGACAGCCTTGAATACCAGTGACAGATAGTCTTCTCGCGTCCATAGATCGTCATCATCGAGAAAACCAATATAGCGTCCGGTAGAAGCCCACACGCCTACATTCCTGGCGTAACCGGGTCCCCGGCCCCGCAAATGATACGACAGGGTGACGATTCGCACCTTTTCCAATCCATCTGTATTTTTCGGCAACAGGGATTCGAGCTCTACAGGAGGCCTTGAGCCGTCGTCGACGACGACCACTTCATAGTCGCTAAAGTCCTGCACAAGGACAGAGCTTACGGCGGCAGCAAGGTCGCCAGGCCGATTACGGCTGGGAATGATAATTGAAAAGAACGGTACCTTACTCAACATTCTGCCCCAACACGCCTGTGCCTGAATCTTCCATGCGTCATCCTAACCCACCTGCCTTAGCGCAAGGACAGACTTGATCTGGTCTACAGCCACCGCCACCTGGTCGTAGCATCTCTCGTAAAGCCCCCGTGACTTGCCATAGGGGTCCGCTATCTCTGTACCGAACCTGCCTCCCGCAGAGTGTGCGCCTAACAGCCATGCCCGCGTTGCGCAACCGTCGTCCCATTGCTTCAAACGATCCATATGTTCGCTTTCCATAACAAAGATCACATCGCTGCGCTCCAACAGTTCCGTGCTGAGCGCTATTGATGAGGAGCTGGTTAGGTCTCTGCCTCTGGATCTTGCAACATCTACCATCACGGGGTCTGCCGGACGACCCTCAACCTGATGAAAGCCAGCCGACACCACGGCAACCCCTACGTCCTCGGCGTAACCGCGAATCAGGTTCTCCGCCAGGGCGCTGCGATTAATATTGCCATAGCAGACAAATAAAATTTGTTCCGCGTTAGCCAAAGCCCTGGATACGTCGCCCCTTCGCCAGGCGCGGCGCTGCCGCCAGAGAAACCATTTCTCTCGAGCAAGAGCAGAGAGCCGGTGAAAGTACGAGACAAACACCTCTCCAATATCCACGAGACCGGGGAGCGGATCGCGCAGGCTTTGCACGTCAAAGTAATGCCGTAGCGAAAACAAGAGGCCCAGTTCGCGGATGATCTCCCGCCGGGACGGCAGTTCCACAATGCGGGGGTCTTCCCCCCCGCGCATCACCGCCTCGTACCAGTAGAGGTCGCTGGACAGTTTCCTGCAGTAAACATCCGGGCGGTAAGGCTGCATCGATTGCAACGTTCCCTCCAGCTCCAGATCGAGCAGCATGGAGGGAAAGTCGGCTCCAGCAGCGTCAGCCAGGGGCAGAGACCCCCAGAAGCGGCCGTTTATCTCCATAAGTGTGAACTTGCGGGTGCCCGCATTCCACTTGAACTCAACCATTGCCACCCCGTCCCACTCTAGAGCAGCTACGAGACGCTCCGCTGCCTCCAGCAGCACCGGCTCGACGACCTGGCTTTTACGAAGACTGCTACCGCCGCCAGTAAGCGGAACCTCATGCAGCCTCAAATGCTGGAACGAATAGAGAATCTTGCCAGCTTTGGCGATCAGCTCAATTCCTACCCCTTCTCCGCGGAAATACTCTTGCAGAAGAACGGGACCAAAGCGAAGCCCATGCTCGCAGCCCGCGCGAACCTCAGCCGAATCAAAGGCGTAACTGACCTTTAGCTGGCTGGAGCCACTTTTGTCCGTACCCAGTGATCGTGCAGGCTTGAGAACGACCGGGTACTGCAAAGACGGGAGCAAGCCGGGGAGTTCATCCAGGCTTGAAACCGTAACGCCTTCAGGCACTGGCACGTTCACCTGCCTTGCCAGCGCAACTGTTTGTTCTTTGTCCAGAGCAAGCTCCAGACTCTTCTGGGAAGGCATGGCGACACGAACATGTTCAAAGCGGGCCCGGTGGCGAGAGATTGGCACCAGGCTACGCTCGGTTACTGGCACTACCAGGCTGTAACGTTTGCTTTGGGTATGCATGTGAAGCCAGTCGATGAAACGCGCTTCTTCTGTTAGAGGGTCCGGATGTTCATAGGATTCGCTGACCGAGCGAGAATACCCCGCCAGTGGCCGCCGAGTGGTACTGCATATATCTACTTCGCAGCCCCTGTTACGCAGTGAGCGCGCTATCGTCAGAGCGGGAACCATGTCACCGTCCAGCACCAGCACTCGATTCTGTTTGGTGGTTTTCACGGCCAGTCTGATCTCACAAGCAAAATCTCACGGAGCTGAGTACGAGTGAAGTGTAGGCATGGGCAAGCGGACAGTAACATCAATCAGGAAAATAGATGCGCCCAGCCAGCGAACCGGCCACCACACCCTTTATCTGTTCAATCTGTTCAATGCTCAGTTCTTTCTGCCAACCGGTGGCGGCTTGCGAAGAATCACGCTTAACATCGAAATAGCGAACGTTTTCCGACTTACCGGCGGAACTTTCATCGATGAAATCACGTGTTTGTTGCGTAACATCCAAATCCAGAAACTGGAAAATTCTTGCGATAACATCGAGCGTATTTACACACAGGTCTTCATAGATGACCTGATGGTAATTCTCGCAGCCCTGCATCTCACGCATCACTTTCTCATTCTGCAGCATCCAGCGAACTGTGAGCTGTTCCTCTCGTGACATTGACCGTAAAGTCTCCAGGGTAAATCCGTATTGGTGAGCTTCCGGCATATTCGCCAATGTCTCAACATAGGCATCGTCGCTTAACAGACCGAGTTTCTTACCCCTGAGAGTGGAAGCCACGTAAGCGCAAGGATGACGCACTATGTGTACGACCTTCAAACCCGGCCTTGCTGAGACAAACATGTGAGCCCGGCAAAGTGAGCTCACTGACTTGATGAACATAAGTGGCTTAACGGCATCGCTTCTCTGCAGCAGATCCGGAACCTGAAACCGGGAGAAAGCTGCAGAGCCTGGAATCAATTTCTCGCCACCTTTTACAACGTAGATAATCGCTCGACGCGTGTATTCAGCTAACGGCCCGCGATAGGATTTTTTGAACATGGGCTGAGAGCCAACAGACTTGCTACCTCGTTCCTGGGCTATTTCGTCAAGGTACTCACTGGCGGCGTCGAGCCACTCCGCCACGTCCTTTGACATTGGCACAAAGGGTATTTCTGTCGTTCTACGAGTACTATCGGGCTCATGCCGATAAATCACATCGGGGTGACTATCCACAAGCTTTGCCAGCCAGGTTGTACCGGATCGCGGGCTACCCAACAACATTGCTAGGAGGCGCTTCTTGTCCCTATTGCCAACATCCGAATTGGGCGAAGACTGCTTCAATCTGTAACACCTGCACGTTAAAAACTAGTAACTATCGAACAGATAGCCCAAGGTCTGATTATTTCGCCAAAACGTAGATTAGGCAACATGACTCTAACTGTTCTGCTGACCGAGGTCACAAAATTTTAAGTAGTACGCCACAAATTAAGATTAATGGCTTACTTCACTTCCCCCTACCCAACCGATTCATAGCACAACAGTTAGCGATATCCGTACTCTTAGATTGCTTGAAAAAATGAGTAATGAAGAAATAGTACGAACATAGCTACTGAATAACACACCCGATTACACTACAGACGTGAGCTTAGAAATGCCTTCATAGTAACGTAACCATACCTCGCTACCTTTGTCAGTAAAATAGCGACACTACGGTAGGCGCGAATGCAACAACGAATGAACGAACCCACGGTCAATGAAGCGAGAAAACCGGTCCAATCAGATCTAAAAGTTTGATCGCCACATAAAGCGCAAGATGCCACTCTAACTACAGGTGCAAATGTAACTCACTTTTCTTTCAGAAACCGAAAGTTCAGCAGTGCGGCCATACTCCTATATCCCGGCACCATTCCAATATTTCTTGTAACAATGACCAGACACAGAAAGAATACACCTAGAAAAAACCACACGCCAAGGAAACTAACACGATCACCCAGTAGATTTAGCGCTATGTTCCCCAACGTGTATGAGATTAACGAGGATGTGCCAATAGGTAAGAACCATCCCAAGAGCCTCCCGGGAGGCCTCGAACCGACCAGGAAATAGAGCACTCCCAGACTTAGTACACTTGAAAGGATGCCGATGATAAAGTACCCCGGCGCATTGATGGCACGATATGTAAAGTCAGCAAAATACACCCAGGCTACGCTGGGAGTTTCCGGGATCAAGAAATAGCCCATAACAACCATGAGCAACGACAGCAAAAGCAATATATTTACGAAATTAAGTTGGCGAGATTTAAAAGCAGTGAAACTAGTAGCTACAATCATTCCAGCAATGTAGAAACTAAACGCACCAACAACACTCGGGCCACCGCGAACAGACCCAAGACCAAAAAGTATCGCAAGAGGTTTACCAAGTAAGCCAAACTCCTCAGCTCTGTAATTACCAATTAGCTCAATAACAAAAAGAACAACTACCAATCCTAAAATGAGAAACACAATCCCAAACCTTACCCTTAGCTTGAGCACTAGGGGAGTGACAATAAGCATAACGCTATACGCCCTAAGAATATTACCAAACCTTGAGTCTGCCAAAAAAAATAGTGACGCGAGAAAACTTTCGAATGACTTGTACTCGCCAATGAAAGCTGAAAAACTAGTCAAAGCATAAGCGAAATAACACTGAAAGCTTCTGATGAAAAGACGCCGAGATACGGTTGTTACCCCCCCATACAACACTCGCCTTGCATAGACAAACTCCATCATAAAGCCAAACATGAAAACAAACATTGGCGTAGCAGTTCTAGTGAACTGCTTGATCAAAATACTATCCGAGCCCATATCCTTGAATAGCCCTACAGAAACTAAAGCGTGGGCCAAGAGCGCAAGAAAAATCGCATAAGTCCTTGCGACGTCTATAAAAGTGAGTCTTTTATTAACGATCATTACACGTCACTAAGTCGAATGAAGCCAGGGCAGAACGCGAGAATAATTCTGTCATATCTTTTACACCGAATTGTTGCTTCACTCTCTCTTTTCATCGAACTAACCCGTAAAGCTAAATCCAACACGCTTGCAGAGGCTGCTCGAGCAAAACGGAAGAGCTTTAGTCAAACCAGAACCCTTAAGTTAAATATGAGTAGCTGAAGTAAGTCATAATCTTTTCATCGAGTACTGGATTTATGATCTGCTTTGCCTCGTCTGAAACATCACTTCTCCAGCATTCATTGATATAGTATTTCTGATAGTACTCGCTAGTTTTATCTTCATACTTCGTAGATTCGTCAAAATTCTTAAAGTCACTTGTTTTACGAGGAATCTGAAACTCACGTGAAATACTCTCGATTACCGCCTCAGGATCTAGAAGGATAGACTCTGCTGTCAGGTTCATTCTGCTTAACCCATCAAGCCCTAGGTAAGACTGGTTCTTGACATTCCACAGATGGGAGGGTGATGGTAGCGGACCCGGTATATTGTCCCTTTGCATCGTAGCCCAGGGAGCTTGCAGGAACTCTTCAAAAGTTAACTCTTCTCTGTAGAGCTGGTGATAGGGACGCTTGTATAGAGATAGAAGCCAGGAATACGGGTTCTTCGTAATGGTAAGGAAAATAACGTCATGCGCCTTGAGAAGACTGAGTGATTTAAGTTCCTGCGGGTCTCGCACTCTTGAGTGCTTCCAGCCAAGGTTTCTCGGGAAGGTCGCAGCAAAATAAATATCTCGAAGTTGGTTTTTTGCCGGTAGAAACCTCTGTGCTCTTCGCATCATTTTCGGTACCACGCCGGGAATCAGCTTCGCTTCAAGATTTAGTTTAACCAGCTCACCCAGATAATTAGTATTTGTATTTCTTTCGCCATAAATCTTTATTCGCTTCATGACTTACCCCTGATCTGACACAACTTTTCTAGAAGAACTGCTTTTTCACCAAAAATAGCAGACTCCTTCACCACACAAATCTAACAGACTACCGTAATTGCTGTCCCTTATAATGGCGAAAATCTGAGAACAAAAGCACATTAATAAGCAAACCATTCTTATCTTAAAGCAGGCTTACTTATCGTGAGGGTGACCATTAACCCAGTTCTGGGACGTCCCCCTAGTGAAGAACCAACGACTTAGAACAGCAGCCGCGCGTACGTAGCCGGTGGAACATCACCCAAGAACTGTGTGACCGAACTTCATTGAAGCTCTTCTGCCATTCACTGATCTTTGGTTTTACCCTGGCATGACGGATACCCAGAAAAGTGTGGATAATCACCACTGAAGAGAGGTATCCCATGTCACGGAGGAGACGGTACACACCTCAGAGAGGTGGCCCCGGAATTTTAAACAGTGCTATAAGTGGATTCCCTGCCTGACTTGGGGCATCGTTTTGCCCGATATCTGGAGATCAAAATGGCCAGAAGACCTCGCCGTAATCACAAACCTCAGTTCAAGGCCAAAGTGGCGCTGGAGGCCCTCAAGGGCGAACAGACCATGGCGGAACTTGCCGAGCGTTTTGACGTTCACCCCAACCAGATCACGCAGTGGAAGACGCAGTTGCTGGAGCGCTCCGCCGATGTGTTCGATCCCGATGGCCAATCCAGGGAGCCCCCGGTAGACGTGAAGACGCTTCACGCCAAAATCGGCGAGCTGATCTTGGAAAACGATTTTTTAGAAGGCGCGCTCACCAAGGCGGGATTGCCGAGCGAAAAACGATGATCGACCGCGAACACAAACTGCCCATTTCCCGGCAGGCAAAGCTGCTGGATATCAGTCGAAGCACGGTGCACTACCAGCCCAAGCACGGTGTACTACCAGCCAAAGCCCGTCAGCCCCCGCGATCAGATGCTGATGAACCGCATCGACCGGCTGTATCTGGAACTCTCGTTTGCAGGCGCCCGGATGCTGCGGGATCTGCTGCCGCAGGAGCTGCATAAGGTGGGCCGCTCCAAGGTCGGTCGACTGATGCGGCTCATGGGCATTGAAGCGCTGTACCGGAAGCCCAAGACGACCAAGCGGCATCCGCAGCACAAGGTCTACCCGCACCTGCTCCGGAATCTGGCGGTGACGCGGCCCAATCAAGTGTGGGCGATGGACATAACCTACATTCCAATCGCCAGAGGCTTCGTTTTCCCGGCAGCAGTTGTCGATTGATACTCTCGGCGTGTGCTGTCCTGGAAGGTCTCGACCACCATGGATACCCACTTCTGCCTGGAGGCGGTTGAGGAGGCCATGGAAAAGTTCGGCAAGCCCGATATCTTCAACACCGACCAGGGTAGCCAGTTCACCAGCATGGCTTTCACGGGTCTGCTCAAGGACAACGGCATCCAGATCAGCATGTATGGCAAGGGCGCCTGGCGGGACGAAGTGTTCGTCGAGCGGCTCTGGCGATCCGTGAAGTACGAGGAGGTCTACCTCCATGCGTACTACACCGTCTCGGCGGCCAAGGCCGGGCTGGATCGCTACTTCCGGTTCTACAATATCCGCCGGCCCCACAGCAGTCTTGACCGGCAAACCCCGGATCAGTTTTACTTTGAAGCGCTGCCACTACCCATGGCGGCATGAACCTAGGGCAGGCATCCACTTATAGAATCGGGTATTGCTGTTCAAAGAACCGAGGTCACCTCTCTCAACTGCCGATACTGTTTCAGCACGGCACACCGCAAGACGCTTTCAACGGGTAGTCCTATGCGGCCAGTTTGTCGGGTGCCACCTCGGGTCAAATCCGCTTCAAGCCAATCAATGACGCCAGTGCAGGCATCCAAAATGTCAAAAATCCTTGCCAGTTCAGTACCGATCTCGTGTTTTACGCAGCAATCAAATATACTGGCCTGAGCGTTGCGGGTCTCTCGCATCGTAATCCCTTTTGGTGTTGGTGTTTTTCGGTTTGGTCACTTGAAAGTTTACCAACCACAGAAGGGATTTTTTATATCTATCTCGAAATTTTCCCTATCTCTCAATGGGATAGAGTTTCCGGATGCGCATTAATTCGAAAGAGGCCAATGCGATGTTAACTAGGTTGAAGAAAAAAATACCTTATCCTCTAAAATCAAAAGCGAAGCTGGTTATACATCAAGGACGAATGCTAAATTGGAAATCACGACTTACACCCGATTTTATCATTATTGGCGGGCAAAAATGTGGTACTTCCAGCTTGTACAATTATTTAGCTCAACACCCGCAAATCCTTCCAGCTTCAAAAAAAGAAATTCACTATTTCGACAATGGCTTGGATTCTCATCAAAAGAATTTTGAGAGAGGAGAATCATGGTATCGAGCCCATTTTCCATTAAAGAATTCAGGAAGGGAATCCTGCCTAACTTTTGAGGCGAGCCCTACTTATTGTGTTAACCCGCTCGTAGCGAAAAGGATTCAAGAATTCAACCCAAAGATCAAAATTATTTTTTGTATCAGGGATCCCAAGGCAAGGGCCATTTCGCATTATTATCACGAGGTGATGAACGGACGGGAAGTACAGCCAATCCTGAAAGCCTTAAAGCTCGAAGAGTCCAGGATAGAAAATGCAGTTAATTCAGGAAAGTATGAAGATAGAGCATTCACAAGCTTTAGCTACAAAACACGAGGCTTGTATGCAGATCAAATGCAGCGATATTTAGACTGTTTTGATTCAAGCCAAGTCCATTTAATGTCTGCTGAAGATTTATTCTCAAACCCAGAGAGAACTCTAAAGCAAGCTTACCATTTTCTAAGTATCGATTCTGAGTTTAGGGATTTGGACCTGAAACCCGTAAACGTTTCACCTTTGAAAAAGGAAGTGGATTTGGACGTGATACGGTATCTTGACAATTTTTTTGAAGAACCGAATCAACGTTTGTTTGAATTGCTTGACAGGAGATTCGATTGGACATGATGTAATTTAAACTAGCTGAATATATTTATCATGAGCGATTATTTTGAATATGTAGACTAAAAGTTTTTGCCTGAGGTGTAATTCTAGATGGTCTACCGAAAGGAGTCAGCACCGGCAAAATGCGTACAAAGATAAGTGGCGCCTCAACTGAACGCAGCCTTACATGCCGCTGAATCCCAACAGCATGTATATCTAAAAGATTCAGCTCTCTCAAAATTACCGCCAGTCCTCACCCAGATACACTTCCCCTAAACCCTCAGTTATTAAATCCCAGTCGGCGGGGTTAGTGTTCTGCAGCTTCCCATTCCCGCACCAATCTTCTCCTGGTGTTGTGAACATGGGCACTTCTAGGGCTCTACGCTCAGGATTTACATTTATATAGGTGTTACCACTCAAGTAAACCATCGTGCGCTCGTACCAACCCTCAGGACGTGGCAGAACGCATGCTTTTCGCCCAAGTGATAGCTTGTAGTGCGGTAACGAACCCCATGAACGGACAGGATTTGCCCTGTCTGCGTTATCAGCGTCGAGCGGAACCTCAAATACATTATCCTTGATAATAATTGGAATTTCATGCGTCTGGTCAGCCCAGTAGCTTTCTTCCCAGTACGTGGACTCTGGAATCGCGCAGGCAGGGTTTAGGGGGGCTCGGGAGCATATCACTTTAGAGCCGTCAGGCAGCTTAACGCTCTGTTTTAGATATTGAGGTTGTGGTATATCACAGCCATAAATTCCAGACCGGTTGCGTATTCCAATCATGGAATTCCCTGGCATCCAAGATTCATCAACTCGGTTGTAGTAGAACAAGTTGCTGCTTATCTCCGTGGAGTGTGAGCAGGAGGGTGTATCCACCATCATCTGAGTACCTCTTTTGGTATAGCTCGGGTCAGTGTCCAGATGTTTGTAGAACTTGTTACCGCTGACCAAATTAGTATTGGCGGTTGACTTGAATGCAGAAGAGTAGTTACAGGAATGAATTACGTTATCCACGAACTTGACGTCTATCGTAGTACCAAAGGACGCACGCTCTGACCTTTTTAGGTAAAGACAGTGGCTAGTGTTGCCATTTCCAGCGTGAGAAATTTCATTTCCACAAATCTGCAAGTCAATACCGTCTTTCTCTTCTTCATAGAAATTAATGTCCGGTGTCGTAAGACCGTTGTTGGTCGCGTGGTGTAGGTAGTTATTCCGCATTCTGATATTTGCAGACGTAGGCATATGTAACCACTGTGCATACCCATCAACGTGGATATTCTCCAACATAAAGCTAACCATTTGCTGCTTCCCATTCTTCAGCGAACGCTTATTGTGCACAAAAATCAGCCCACCTGTAGACCCCTTGCCCTTGGCTATCGTGCCATCAAAATCTGACCTACGGCAGTAGAACCTAGGCTGCTCACCATTATGGCCGAGAACACCTTTAACAGTCAGCGTATGCATCTTGTCCGTCATGCCAGCACGAAAGCGATCACACTGAACAGTATCAACATCCCAAGGCACTAGAATGACCCCGGTAGAAACTCCCTTTTCGGTTAGCCTGTCGAACGCATGGCTCAAAGACTCTCCGTCTTGCAAGGTAACCTCGCCCTTTTGTGAAAACGGCTCACAAACACCAGCAACAGAATACTTCCCTAGTTTGGGGAAAGTGGGGCTATATTGTACTAATGGTTCCGGACAGTCTAACCAGGAACCGTCAGATTGTTTTCCGCATTGGTAAGCGGAATCTACCGCATCGGCCGACTCATCAACGACTTTTTCCAAAGCTATTGACCTTTCATCGTCATACGTTTCTATGCCAGACACCTCTTTGGCATCTGCTTCGATTACTGCAGCTCTGTTGCTTCCAGATCCGCAGGCTGACATCATAAGGAGCATAGTGAGTAGCACCCAAACAGAATTCATATCGAATAACCTCTAATCCGCTTTCTGATTTTTACTTTGAGCTTTCTACACCCGAACTCAGCAAACGCAACAATCACAATTCCAAATCAGGATAGCCCATGTTACTACCGGGCGCGCTTCAATTATCATCAAACTTTGATAGGTGGTTGAGAATGATCACGAAAGTTGACTGTCGCTACACCTAAAAATTCGCTCTGAAAACCATGGGCCGGCCTCGCCGCCCCCATCAACCTGGGCGAATATCTCTATCCTTCGCTGTCCCAGAGTTTTTACACTTTCCCTTTCACGTAACCTTTAGTAACTGAAGTTTACTGAACCCAAGTAAATAACATCCCCAGATGAGAGGAGATAACCAGAATCTGATCAAAGAGCCCACCAGAGCAAGGTCTTGTCAGCTGAGCAGAACGCAGGCTCTATCATGCTTGCCCCGAATAAACACCATGAACAGAAAACGGGAACAATGGGACGCTCCTATCCGGTAGGTTTTAACAAAAAGATACCCCACCTGTGTCTCCAGAATAGTCGATGCCGAATAGATCTCTCCAGTTTTAGCCGATTTCGTGGGTTAGGCTGCCAACAGTAGCGTCACCCAAAGAAACTAGCATAAAAGTTTTTCAGCCAACTTAGCAAAGTTTTAACCTTGCAGTAAGAGTTGAAACTCTCAAGCCTAAGCCTCAATGAGTCAAAACAACGGGCGAGGTAGAAAAACTGCTTAGAAGACATCAGAAAGAACCAAGTCTAAGGCATAATACCATCCGGAGTTCCGGGAACGGGCAGTCTGGATGCTGCTGGAAAAGCAGGATCAGCATGGTTCCCAATGGGCGGCGATGAACTCGATAGCCGGCAAAGTGGGCTGCGCAGCGGAGACGCTCCGCAAGTGGGTGCGGTAGGCAGAGCAGGATTTGGGTATTCGCAACAGTGTCACCAGCGACGAACGTGAACGGCTCAAGGAATTAGAACGGGACAACCGCGAGCTGAAGCGAGCCAATGATATTTTCCGCAAGGCCTCCGCTTATTTTGCCCAGTCGGAGCTCGACCGCAAACCGAAGTGATGGTGTCGTTTATCGACGAGCACCGGGATGAGTAAGGGGTCGAGCCGATATGTAGCCAGCTGCCGATTGCCCCGTCCACTTTCTACGATCATCAGGCAAAGCGATATGACCCGGAGCGGCGATCAGTTAGAGCTAAGCGAGATGATGCCCTGTGTATTGACATCCAGCGTGTGTTTGAGGAGAGCTTCTAGGTGAACGGTGCTCGCAAGATCTGGCGACAACTGAACCGGGAGGAAATAGAGGTGGCTCGCTTTACCGTAGAACGGCTGATGAAGCGCCTCGGTCTCGAAGGTGCCAGGCGTGGCCGACGGTGCCGGACGGCGATTCCTGATACGGCGGTATAGCGGCCGATGGACCTGGTTCAGCGCCTGTTTGGTGCTGATCGCCCCAACCCGATCTGGGTGGCTGACATTACCCTTGTCGCAACCTGGAGTGGCTTCGCCTACGTGGCCTCCGTGACGGATGTCTTTGCCCACCGTATTGTGGGCTGGCGTGTCGCCCGGTCAATGCGCACGGATCTGGCACCGGATGCGCTTCAGCAAGCGATATGGGCTCGTGGTGGCCCTCACGGCGTGATTCATCACAGCGATAGGGGTAGTCAGCACCCGTCGATCCGTTACACGGAGCGATTGGCAGATGCCGGCCTGGAATCGTCAGTGGGTAGTAAGGGTGACTCCTACGATAACGCTCTGGCTGAAACCATCAACGGCCCGGAGGTTATCCACAAGCGCGGCCCCTGGCGCAGGGTAGACGAGGTGAAAACGCGACCCTGGAATGGGTCGACTGGTTCAACAACCGCCTGCTCTTGGAGCCCATCGGTAACATCCCGCCGGCGGAGTTGGAAATGGCGTACTATCGCCAACTGGAAGAGTCGGCTATGGTGGCCTGACCCAAACTAATGAGCCTCCGGAATACCCGAGGCGATTCAGGCCATTCATCCAAGCCCAAAACAATATACTATGCGCAAGCCGAACAACCACAGGCTTTCACGAAAAGGTGGTGTCACTCAGTGCTCCTTCTACAGTTTAATAAGCAAATCCCAGACATTCTAATTGGAATTCGTTTCGATCACCGCAATAATTAGGTACCCGTGCAGGTAGAACACTATCCGAATCAAATCGATATGCCCAAAGAGAATACTGTAAAACAATCACTTCGCTGGATGATGCTGGGCCGCGGAATCACCCAAGCTGTAAACTGGCTGGTTACCCTGCTGGTGATCAGGATTTTGACGCCTGCGGATTATGGCTTGCTAGCCATGGCTATGATTCTTATTGCAGCAGCCCAAATGCTAAGAGATATGGGCTTACAACAAGCACTGATTCAGTCTACAGAGCCAGAAGAAAAGACCGTAAGGCAAGTATTCAGTGCTCTACAGATTGTAAACGGGTTTATCTTCCTTGCGCTGTTTATTGCAGCCCCGTATGCCTCGACCTATTTCGGGGAACCCGCCCTCGTTGAAATCATTCGCGTTCTGGCATTTCAGTTTCCCATACTGGCGTTACAGGGAGTGCCTTCCGCGATGCTGTCTCGCGGTATGAACTTCAAGAGTCAGGCGATGATAAGTGCTACTGGCGCTATCGTTAATTCACTGGTCACGTTAACGCTGGCCCTGCTTGGCTATGGAGTCTGGTCGATTATTCTGGGAAACATGGCAGGCACGATCGCGAAGGTACTCCAATACGGAAGACTGGAAAGAATCTTTTACGCTCCAACACTCGACTTCAAAGGGTTCTCATCACTTTTTTCCTTTGGTGGCTTCGTCATGGCGTCGAGCCTGTTGCATTACATACAGATGCGCTCAGCAGATATCATGGTCGGCAAGGTTCTGGGTAAAGAGTCCCTCGGCATCTACAATGTATCAAATCGGCTCGGCACAATGCCTATGCAGAAAATCACAAGCATTCTGACTGGCGTTGGTTTCGCCGCATTCTCCAAAATACAGCAGGATCCGGACCTGGTAAAAGCCAATTACTTGCGTATGCAAGCCATCCTCACTTTTTTCGCTTTTCCTGTCTTCTGGGGGATTGCCAGTGTTACCGACTCACTCGTGCACGTGGTGCTGGGAGATAAATGGTTGGCGGCAATTATACCTTTGCAGACAATTGCCATCGCAGCACCCCTGCGCATGATCTTCAATACCACATCCCCTGCTTTATACGGTACAGGAAGACCAGGCATAGTATTCACTAACCTGTTACTCTCGGCGGGTGTAATGCCAATAGCTTTTTACATAGGACTCAACTGGGGTGTGGACGGTGTCGCTCGTGCATGGCTTTTCTGTTATCCGTTACTTTTTTTCATTATGCAGTTTCGCTCCCTTCATGCCCTAGGCATACGCGCAAAAGACTTCTATCTGACGATCTATCGTTCCGTAATCATCGCTTTGAGTATGCTGATCGGACTTTACTTCTGTAATCAGTTGCTTGTTTCACTAGAAGTATCGTCGATTCTCAGGCTAAGCATTTTGTCGCTGACGGGCATGCTCTATTACATCGGCCTGAGTTTTATACTCAACACTAAAGTCTTTAGGGAAAGCCAGAGACTGATTATCTGAGGCTCTACCCACTATGCCGACATCAATGTTCTCCTTGCCTCGTCACGCAGGCGACCTTCTTTCTGGCCGAGGCAAGAAGCGCAAGCTGCAGATACTCATATATCACCGCGTGCTGGAGAACCCAGATCCGCTACAACCTTCTGAGCCATCTGTCACAACCTTCGATTGGCAAATGCGCGTTCTGAAGGATCATTTTAACGTCCTGTCGTTGGAAGAGGCGCTGGCAAGGATGGCGGCCGGACAGCTACCACCAAGGGCCGCATGCGTCACCTTTGATGATGGCTACGCGGACAACCTGACCCTTGCGCAGCCAATACTGTATCAATATGAAATACCTGCCACCGTGTACGTGGCCACGGATTATCTTGACGGAGGCATCATGTTCAACGATGCCGTTCTGGAGTGCGTTAAACAGTTCAGGCAGGACTATCTTGACTTGTCATGGCTAGGAGCAGGTGAAACAGCGAAATTTGGTGACGCCAGCGAGCGTTTGGCCAGCTTCGCCCTGATAACAGGGCTAGTAAAATACCTGCCGATTTCGAAGCGAAACGAGGCAATCGGCAGGTTGATCGAAGACACTTCGGCGACCATGCCTGAGAACTTGATGCTCAGTTCAAGTCAGCTGAGCACGCTTGCTGATTCAGGAATAGAAATCGGTGCGCACACCGCGTCGCATCCCATACTGGCAACCCTGAATGAGACAGACGCTCGCAAAGAGATCATTGCTGGACGGGACGCCCTGCGTGAGCGTCTGGACAAGGATATCCGGTTTTTCGCCTACCCGAATGGTGTCCCGGACAAAGACTTCAACGACACACACATGAAAATGCTGCCAGACCTTGGTTTCGAGTGCGCGGTGAGTACCAGCCACGGTGTGTCAGATAGCTACACTAATATCTACTCGCTAAAACGTTTCACTCCTTGGGACAAGTCGCCTGGGCGGTTCTTGACGAGGTTGTTGCGAAACTACCTTTGACTGCGGCGGCCTTATCAGCCGGAAGCCTGAAAACGAGCTGAATCCAAATGCTGCAGAATACGCTCTACACGCGTGCTCTGATTCACCATGTCGAACAGGTCAGGGTTCTCCTCACGTGAGTTAACTTTGGCCTTGGCCACTTTCAGACTCTTGATCTGATCAGAGATATCGTCCCTGCCCCCAACCCACTCATAGGCGCCATAGGACTCAACCCCCTCCTTCCTACTTGAGCCGATGAAAGGAAATATTTCCGCCGTAAGCTCCACAGGATGCTCGGTTATGTCTTCATACCGAACTACCAGCACCTCCTCATCCAGCGTATTTCGCAGCAAATACTCGTAACAGTCACACCAGTACTCAACAAGTTCCACATCATCAAAGCGCCTCCGATCACGCCTTATCTGCAAATTGCGGAGGGAGCAAAGCGTGTCGTAGGGGTCACGATAGAGAATTATCTTCTTCGCTTCGGCCAGTGGCGAGCAACCGTACTTTTTCAGATGTTCAGGATTGTTGTTGTAAGGTTTCTTTAGCAGGACAACCGGTTCGCGCGCAAGACTACTGACTAGACCGTAAAACAGATACCGATTTCTGCCAAGGTAAGGTAAGAAATTGAACTCATCTATGAGCGAAACATCATCCGCCTCACCAATCAAGGACTTGAAGAGCGTAGAGCCTGTGCGCATCGAGGAGTACACCAGAGCGATACGTCGCCGCTGACCATAATGGTACCCAAAGAATCCTTTAACCGTGAAGACTACATTCTTCAACGCGGACAGCAGACTATAAAGGAATGGGATCCGCTTGATCACGCGCCTGAACCCGGAATCAGGTTTTCGCTGTGCGTTCACTGTTTGACTCGACACCTCTTGACTTGACTTGCGCACTGGATAATCACGCTACCTGACTTTGCGGACATGATAAGACTGAATATTTCAATTCACAATTTAGCATAGGGCTATCATACTTGCCGTGATAGGCTTGGCATTTTTCACTATTAGCTAGGGAGATCCCAAGTTGACCAGCTTTCCTCCCAGAGTTTACATCGTAGGTGCACAGAAATGCGGCACTACCTCCCTCGCAAGAGCACTTGAGAACAACCCTGAAGTCTGCCTTTCCGAGCCCAAGGAACCGAACTTTTTCTCCGGTAACTACACTAGGGGCCTTGAGTGGTACCGTGAATGCTTCTCGGACCTGGATAAAGTTCTTGTGGACGCTTCCACAACGTATACGATGTGCCCTTTAAGTGAGCGCGCACTGGCTTTCAAGTCAGGGCGCCAAAAGCAGGTCGGAGTGCCCGGCCGTATCAAATCAGCGAGACCTGACGCGCTTCTTATCTACATCATAAGAGATCCGGTGAAGCGCTTGTACTCAAACTACTGGCATAATCGCAAGTTTGCTTACGAAGATCTGCCGCTGATGGATGCAGTAGAGCGTGACCCGCAGTACCGACATCTCAGCGAGTACTATGGGCAACTCTCCCTCTACCTGGAACACTTTGATAAGAGCCAGATTCTGGTCCTGAAGTTCGAGGATTTCGTTAAAAATCAGCAACATTACGTGAACGTATGCGAGCGTTTTATAGGCGTTAATGAGACGGCTAGTACGCAAGAAAAGAATGAAAACAAAAGCCGTGAGTATTCACCACTTGGCCAACTGCTCATGAACCTGCGTCTAACCAGAAAGCTTGGTCACCTTGTACCCGGAAAAATCAAACAGGCAATAAGGAACCGGCTGAGTCGTGAGATTCCCACTCTCGAGAGGGCAGATGAGGCAAAACTGCGAGCATTCTTTAAAGAAGACCAGACTATGCTGCACGAAAACTTCGGCATTCGTTACTAGTTTCCAGCCGGCCCTGGCAAAGCACTACCCGTAAAGCGTCAGCTTGGCAGAGGCCTGGGGTCGGCCTGCTCTGTCTTGCCAGAAGGCTGAGCCCTTTCAAGCTCTGCCGCAACCTGATGCTTGAGTAGATAAGCAATCGCTATCACGTGCCACGGGAGGTCAAAGTACGAAAGACTAAGAAAAGCCCCTCCAGACATATAAGCAATAAGGCTCAGGGTGAGCATTCGGGACAGCACATTATACTTACGAAAGTGTTCTTCATGCTTTGTCTGCCGATTTATCTTACGGAGATTCCATAGAGTTAGAAACAAAATCGTAAGATACATAGCCAGCCCTAACCAGCCGTGCGCTCCCAAAACGCTAAAGTAGATACTGTGGGCAACAAACGCTCTCTGCACATGTTGCCCAGAATAACGGGCATAGTTGGGGATACTGTAAGACATAAAGCCTCCCCCGGTGATTCGCTCATTTGCGACACCGATACAGTACTTCCAGGCCGCTATGCGAGACATCGCAGACGGATCCTCCTGGTAATTTTGGATTGTCCCCATTCGGTCATGCCAGGACTGAGGCATGAATGAAAAAGCGATCATTCCAAATAGAAGGATCGCGAGAGCTGAGACGATTTTCCCACGACTCTGCATCCAGAAATAACCAGCAAGTGCAAGAATGGCCACAAATGCGCCTCTCGACTGCGAACCCAGTACAGAAAAACTACTTGCAATGAATCCGAAAAGCCAACCTCTGCGAACCCATTTATTACTGCTCACCGTGTACAGATAGTAAATCAAGGGCAAAATCATCAAGGTAGTCAATGCCAAAGCATTGTTTTCGGCTATAAAGCTGTTGGGAGGTCCGTACACACGAAACTGCCCACCAGTTAGAAGTGTAAATATCCCGCCTTTTATACTGTAGAACCCAATCGACAAACATATTACCGATATCAGGAGGTCGATTCGTTTTTGATTAGTCATGCACATCATCGTGATGAAGGTCAACAGCTGTATCTTCATCGTTATGCTGTAACTTTCCATGGCATTTTTTTCACTAAGCGCGAATGCAGTTGAAATGGTCATCCAGAACAAAAACGCGATCCACGTTAGCAGCAGACCATCGATCGGTATCTTCTTGGGCTCTTTACTGAACACCAAACTGACCAGCAAAACAATAGCTACAATTTGCGCGAAAGGCATATCATAGGCAAACCCCCAGGTTAGACGGTGTGGGTTCATATAGCTTAGCCATGCCCACACGAGCACACCGATGTAGGGACGTCGTAGGATAAACGGCAAACTACCAACAATGATCAAGGTAACGGCAATATCCCTGATCGGCATCAGTTTGGCTCCTTGCCAAAAGTCTTTGGACTATTTTTGTTTCTCACGTTTATTTCGCTTGTACGCACAAATATGTTTCTTGAAACCACGTTTTAGCAACCTACACTATTTCACCAAATCATACTCCCACCTTTTCGGCATTAGAATGAATTTCAGATTCTTGTCTCAGATTTGTGAATCTGCACACAACAAAGGATCTGAATAGAACAAAGATGCGTAATGAAAGCCCTACAAATCCTGTCTTATGGCGCCTATTATTTTCGTCGTTTAGCTTAAAGGTTCTTAAAGACAAGGCTCGAGGTGCAGTATAATGAATAGAGATTCTAACGTACCCATTTTCTATGAAGGCACTTACAGAGAAAATTAGTTCGCTGAAGCGACGGTTTGATTACAAGTACTTCAATTTCACGACACGAAACGTCAGAAAATTGCCGCTAGTACAGCTCGATCAGGACAGTAAATTCACCGTCCTGACGATGCTCTGCAAGCGGGACGTTTATCAGTACCTGATTGCCGCAAGCTCTTTCTGTGATTACTTTCGCCCTTCGCGATTTGTCGTAGTTAGCGATGGCTCTCTAAGCAAAGACGACATTCTATTAATTAAATCAAAACTGGCACCATGCGAATTTCTTCTGGGAAACGACTATATAGATACACGACTTCCAACGTATTCCTCGTGGCAAAGAATTCTGGTCCTTTCTGAGTTAGTTCAGAGTAGCTATGTAATACAGATGGATGCAGACATTATGACCTTCAGCATGATCGATGAAGTACATGAAGCGGTGATGCTCAACAAGCCCTTCATGCTCGGTACCGACGAGGGTGAATCTATCGTTTCGGCTGACGCCGCACAGCGCTTTGCGAGATCGTGTTACGAAGAGGGCGAAAGGCATCTGCAATGCCTTTGCGAATCAAATCTCGACGTGTTTCCTGATTTCCAGACTTTAAAATATGTTCGCGCTTGCGCCGGCTTTTCCGGATTTCCAAAGCACAGTTTTAAAAAGGAGCAACTGATGAAAATATCGAGCGCGTTCGAGCAAAGGCTTGGACATGCTTGGCCTGTATGGGGGTCCGAGCAGGTTACATCAAACTTATTGCTGGCCAACATGAACGGAGTGCAGGTCCTTCCCCTGCGCCATTATGACTCAGTGGAGCGTTACAACGATGCACTTAAAATGGTACATTTTATCGGTAGCGTACGGTTTCAACATGGTATATATCGCGAGTTAGCCAGCACTTACATCCAACGCAAGCTTGGCAGCTGATTCACAAAAAATTCTACCAACGATTACTCCCAACTTCCCGCAGCTTTCAGCTTTCTCTTCAAACCCGGGAGCGGATAACCACCATCATATAATTTTGTAGCGATCTGTTTAGCATCTGCATACTGCCCCATATCGGCCAAGGCTAGCGCATAGTTGTATTCGATAGCTGGTGCTCTGGGAGCCAGTTCCATAGCAATGCGATACTCTACTAGCGCTTCGTTCATTCTGGATGACCTGTGCAACATAACCCCATAAAGCATATGGCTTATTGCATCTCGTGGTGCGTAATGAACTGCACGCTGCAGGTAACACTCCGCAGGAGAGCGCAGACCTTCATTGGGATCGATGCGGCCGGTGCGCAGTGCTAACTGGAAGTGGAGACGGATCGCGGAATTGAGCGCGCGATGGTGATTGGGGATCACTGTCAAAGTATAGTCTATACCCCCCGATGGATACTGGCCCGCACCACCACCAATCAGCGCCTCTGTCTCGGGCGTGAAGTGGGCTTTTTCCACAACAGGCAGCCTTTCCTTATCCAACGTATAGTCGTAGGGGCCGAAGTTCCCTGGATTTTGCCCATTGCACCGGACACCCTCAAAGCTGATCCCCACCCAAGGTGCAGCACCTCGACCACCCGCCACAGCGTTGAGGCATGCGCCCAAGCCGATTATTACTGCCAGAAATCTAAGCTTTCGTGTATTCACTTTGGTCCACCGCCTGAATTTCTTACTGTTGGGTCAACATGGTATTGACTTTGTTTTCCAAAGCCAACTCGAATACTGTCTATCTGTTGGACAATCTTCTCGGCATTTTTGTCCCAGAAAAAGTCCTGTTCATTTATGGATTCCCGTGCAGATTCACCCAGGTTGGCGCGCAAAGCATCATCCTCACACAGTAACAGGAGCTTTGCCATAAAGGAGGCGTCTTCGTTCTCGAACAACAGTGCACTACGCTCGTCCTGTAAAATCTCGCGGATATTCTCCGTGTCTGGAGCCAGAATGGCCTTGCCCATCGCCATATACTCAAACATTTTCAACGGCGAGGCATAAGCGACCACATCGGGCTGCAGCGCAATGTCAAAACGCTGCACCAGCTCGGGCATATTCGCTCGCTCCACTATACCCGTTACGCTCAGGCGATCGGCAATGCCAAGCTCCGCGGCAAGCGCTTCCAGCCGTGGACGATCAGGGCCATCTCCAACCAACAGCAGATGCCAGTTTCGATCTCGGTTATCCGCAATTACCCGCAAAGCGCGGTCCAACTGGTGCCAGGGCCTGACGAACCCCGTAAAGCCAAGCACCAGCTTTCCCGTTAGACCGTATTTTTCGTTAACCGCGTCCACACTGGGAATGTCGTCACAGAAAGCCCTGTTTATACCATTGGGTATAACTTGCAACCGCTCCCTGGGAACTCCCCTGTCCAGCACCATTCGTGCCAATACTTCAGTTACCGGTAGCACCACATGCGCGTTATTCCAGGCATAGTCTTCGCTCCAGCGCGCCAGCCACTTGATACTGATCCCCTCGTTACCGCTGCGCTCCTGGAACAAAGGTGCATTTACTTCCATAAGTATGGGCAGGTTGAAGCGCTGACTGGCCCAGATACCCGATGGAAAATACAGGTTGTAACGCTCGTAGATGGCATCGGGCTTATGTTTGCGAATGAGTCCGCGGAGTTTGAAGTAATCCGGCACGCTATACAAAAACTCAGCCAGTTCATGCACGAAGCCTGGCAACACGGCACGCATCTTTTGGACTACACCGGAGCCCCCCCCAAACTGGGTGGATTGTATGGAGGCTGGCTCACAAACGACTACCTCGTGCCCAAGATGACGCAATGAGGAGATGATTTCCTCGATATGCACATACTGCCCGTCTTTTGAGGCAACACGATGGTGGTAGAGAATCTTCATCCACTCACACCCTGTATCTTTTCGGGCTGGTTGCCCACCACCACGTCTTTCATCAAAGCGCCCAGTGCGGCAACCGTCTCATCCCAGGAAAATTGTTCTGCATAACAACGGGTTTCGGCGTTTGTTGGAAGGTTCATTAACAATTGTGTCACCCCCTCTGCAAGGCCTTTGCCGCTGCGGTCGCTGACCAATACACCCGCGGCCGGCCTGGCGACCACTTCCGGCGTGCCCCAGATGCGGGTGGCAACCACCGGTGTACCGCAGGCCATGGATTCGAGCAGGACGTTGGCCCAACCCTCTCGGCTGGAAGCAAGCACCATGATGTCTACCGCATTGTATATCTCGGCCAACTCACTCTGGGATACAGCCCCCAGAAATGTGACCCGATCGACAAAACCCAGCCGCTTTACTTGTTCGCGCAGCGCGTGCTCCTCCTCGCCATCACCTGCAATCAGCAGGTCCACCTCAGGCAGGTACTGTAGAGCGTCGATCACATGGTTATGCCCCTTGCGCTCTATCAGATGGCCAACGCTCACCAGTGTCGTGCGTTCAACGCCATACTGTCTGCGGCAAGCCTCGCGATCCAGCGGGCGGAACAATTGCAGGTCTACGCCGTTGCGTAATACATGGATTTTTTCCGGCGCTGCGCCCAACTCCACCATGCGATCTTTCAGCGCTTTGCATACCGTGATGGAGGCTGCAGCTTTATTGGCCGCCCAGAGAATCAGCTTACGTGGGAGCGTCTTCTCGGGTATCAGGTTGATATCGGTTCCCCTGGCGGTAACCAGAAAGGGTTTACCGAGTAATCGCGATATCAGGGCAACTGCCACACCGTCCGGGTAATAGTAGTGGGCATCGACAAGGTCATAACTGAAGCCACTTCGGCGTAACCTGGTCACCGCCAGAAGCACCGAAAGCGCAAGGAAGAATGGCGTGAGTAACATCCCGACCCGCGGTATCACCAGATAACGCGGGTGCAGGACTACCACACCATTGCGCGTCTCCGTCCGTGGTACGTCAGCATACTGTGAATACTGCGGAAATGCCTTACTGCGAAAAGGAAACCAGGGCACCGGGGCAATCACGGTCGCTTCTGAGTCGCCCGCAGCCAGCAGGTGGCGAAGTCGAGTCTCTACAAAGATGCCGTGGCGCGGCTGCGCCGGATTGGGATACAGCGTGGTGACGAGCAGCAGCCTAAACATCTGCGATGCTCTCAGGTGACAACACGCTGACCGCTGCGCCGCACATCACTACGCACTGATTCCCAGTTGCCGTGTGCTCGATTCGAACATCAGCAGCGCCCAAATCAATGCACTGTGCTCGCGCTGGCCGGAAATGTGCTGGTCCACAACCTGTTTCATGGCATCGTGGTCAAACAGGCCCATGTCAGCCAGCCCACCCTGCAGCAGATTCTGGTTGATACGCTCTTTCAACGGCCCGCGGAACCAGCGCTCCAGGGGCACGCCAAAGCCCATTTTGTCGCGGTAAAGAACATCCCGCGAAAGGTATGGCTCCAGCGACTTCTTCAGCAGGTACTTTCCCTCCTGACCCCTCAGTTTGACATCAGGTGGCAGCCCGCTGGCCCAACCCAGAAACTCATGGTCGAGAATCGGCACCCGCACCTCCAGTGAGTGCGCCATGCTGGCACGGTCTACCTTGGTGAGAATGTCGCCCGGGAGGTAGGTTTTCATATCAATATACTGGATGAGCGAAAGCGGGTCCTTCGCCGGCGCCCGGGCCGCATGGTGGCGGAAGTTCTCCACTGCCTGGTAGCCCTGAAGCCGTGCTTTCAGGTCACCACTGAAAAGTTTATCGCGATCGGTGGCGCTGGAGATGGAAACCGTGCTCAGGTAGGCGTCCAGTGAATCCATCGCCAGCGCCTGCAGGGTGCTCTTGGCCCGAAGCACTCTGGGTGCCCAGTCCATTTTTGGATAAATGCGCCCTGCAAGGCCAAACACACTGGAGCGAAAGCCGTAGGGAAGTCGCGCGCGCAGCTTCTCTTCGTTCATATGCCAGCGGTGCCGCCGATAACCGGCAAACAATTCATCACCGCCATCTCCTGAAAGCGCTACCACCACGTTTTCGCGGGCCGCCTGACAGACCCGGTAAGTGGGAATGGCAGAACTGTCTGCAAACGGTTCATCGTACAGTGCCGCCAATTCATCGAGCAGGTCGAAATCATCGCTGTCAACCGTGCTCACCTTGTGATTGGTACCATACTGCCTGGCCACCTGTTCGGCGTAGCTGGTCTCGTCGTACTGCTTCACGTCGAAGCCAATCGAGCAGGTATTGACCGGGTCGGTTTGCAGCCTGGACATCAGCGCCACTACCGCGCTGGAGTCCACACCTCCGGAGAGGAAGGCGCCGAGAGGCACCTCGGCCACCAAACGCACTTTCACTGCATCGCTCAGGCGCTCAATGAGTTCTGTCTGCAATGCCTGCTCATCCCTGCCCTCTTCAATCTGGAAAGGTACGTCCCAGTATTGCCTGGGGCGTAACTCGGTGAGCCCGCGCTTGAGCAACAAACAGTAGCCAGGCGCCAGTTTATGCACATCGCGCAGTATCGATTTAGGGTCAGGTACATATCCCAACGCGAAATAGTCCTCTACGGCTTCATAGTTGAGCCTACGCTGCAGGCCCGGGTGCGCCGTGAGTACTTTCATCTCGGAACCGAAAATAAACGTGCCATCCGGAAGCAGGCTGTAATAAAGCGGCTTTATCCCCAGCCTGTCCCTCGCCAGGAACAGGCTCTGCTGGCGGCGATCGTAAATGGCAAACGCAAACATACCGCGAAAGCGCTCCACGCAGGCCTCACCCCATTCCTGCCACGCATACAGGATGACTTCCGTATCGCAGCGAGTGCGGAAGGTATAGCCTTTCGCACGCAACTCCCCAGCCAGGTCGGCAAAGTTATAAATCTCTCCGTTGTACACCACACAGAGGTTGCCGTCGGCACTGAACATCGGTTGCTGACCGGAGGACAGATCAATAATCGACAACCTGCGATGACCAAGTGCCACCCCTGCTTCCAGAAACACGTCTCCTTCGTCCGGCCCCCGATGGAACTGTGTCTGGTTCATTGCCTGCAGCAAGTCACGGTCAAACTCCCGCTGCCCCTGAAGGTCAAACATTCCCGCTACGCCGCACATATTCGGCTAAACTCCTTTGTCATCTGCACCGGGCATTGCAACTTGTCCGGGTTGTCCCTGGCCAGGCTGCTCAATCCTGCCCAACAGCTCATCGTATACCCGCAGGTAATCAGCAACGGTGCGGTTCCAGTCAAATCGTTCGCGCACTCTCCGCAAGCCATTATGCCCCATCGTTTCACGCAGAGTGCTGTCATCCAGAAGTTCCTGCAAGGCGGTGCAAAAGGCTGCTTCGTCGGCTACCGGAAACAGCCTCCCGTTCTCACCATCGGTCACCAACTCAGGGTTGCCGCCCACATCGGTTGCCAGCACAGGCAGCCCTGCCGCCATCGCTTCCAGCAAGGTATTGGAAATACCCTCTCCCAGCGACGGCAGCACGAACACGTCCATGGCTTGCAGCAGCGCCGGAACATCATCCCGGTCGCCGGGCATCCACAGCATGTCGGCCAACCCCAGGCTCTCGGCGGTGGATTCCAGGGATGCCCTCAGTGGGCCATCTCCCACAATCACGATACGCAGCCTGTCACGCCAATCGGGGCTGTGCTCAAGGAGCCGCTTCACCGCACGTAATATCAGGGCCTGATCCTTCACTTCTACCAGGCGCCCAACCGTGCCGATGATCACCGCCGGCTCTCGCGGGCGCATCGCCTCGGGCAGCACCTCATGGCACTGTCCAGCAGACGGTGTAAACTTCTGGTGATCAACACCGTTATAGATCTGCTGCAAACGCGCTGGCTTCACGCCGATAGACGACGACAACCAGTTGGCCAGGTCGCAGCTTACGGCAATATAGCGGTCTACAAACAGGCGCATGACGCGCCGCAGATGACGGTATTTCCAGTTACTGCCGTCCAGATCATAAATATCCCGGCCGTGTTCGCCGTGAACCTGCTTCACACCGGGCAACAAGGGGCCAAGCACGTGCACGTCGAGCGCGGCGAGGTTGCGCGTATGCAAGACGGCAGGACGCAGGCTGCGCAGTAGTCGCCATAGCCGCCAGTACATGCCCCAGTCCTGGCCCTCACGCTTGTGCAACTCATACACCTGGACACCGGGGGCAGTGATTCGCCCGGCGAACTCATGGGCCTCAGTCAGGCAAATAATGGCATGCCGGTAGCGCCCTGCCGGCGTTCTGTTGATGATATTGACCAGGCCGTTTTCCAGCCCCCCCGTACCCAGGGCATAGATTACATGAACAACCAGCGGTGCTTGCGCGGAGGTCACGGCGAGGGTTCCACCACACCTGCATCCAGCGCTGCCTCAATCGCAGGCAGGTGTTCAGCGACAAAACGCTGCAGCGTATCCCCGGCGCGGGCCCGCGCATCTTCCGTATTACCCAGTTCGGTCGCAACGATAATCAGCGTCGCGTCACGCCGTTCAAAGGTGATTGCGTGCAACGCTTCCCATGCCTTTGCCATATAGGGGTTGGCGGTATATCGATCGCCAATCCGGTACCAGTACCAGAGCTGCAGTCTGGTATTGCCATCACTGAGATGCAGGGAACCTCGACTGGAGGCACTCTGGTCATCGAGCATCAACTGCCCGCGCCCACGGCCAGCAATTCGCCAGGCGCCCTCTTCATCAACAAACTGGTGCGCCTTGCCACTAACCAATTCGGCACCTTCCCGCTGCAACAGGTATTGTTCAAGGTACAGCGCCACCCGCCGGCCTTCATCGCGATAAAACTGTATTAACTCACGGTCTGAACCACGCCGCCGGGGCTGCCAGTTCCAGGCGGGCTCCGCCACTGCCCAACCGGGCGCAGGCTCCGCCGCTTCAATCGCCTGTGCAGACGGCACAGTGGCAGATCGATCAATCACCGCGGCAAACAATGGCCACATTCCGGCCAGCACCACACAAGCAACCAACATAGCGGCCCCACGCGGGGAGCCAGCCGGGATCGCCGGCGACTGCGCCGACACTGCAGCACTTGGTGCCGGCTGCTCATCCTCTCGCCAGAAAGAGCCAATCCAGAACAGCAAAAGCATAACGATACCGAAGAACAACCAACCGTAAACGAGATGATCGACCCCGGTTGCGATACTCATATCGCTGAGGTGCCCGAGCATCACAATAAGATAGGCTCGGCCTGTGTTGGCCAGTACCGGTACCAGCACAGCCGCAAGTACAAACAGTAGCTGCCTGCCAAGGCTGCGGTATGTCAGGTGCGCATAAAGCAGGCCCAGAGTGACCGAGGCAATGAGGTAGCGAACACCACTACAGGCCTCCACTACAGACCAGTTACCTGAAGGCAAAGTGAAGTAGAGCCCTTCGCGATATACCGGAATACCGGTGAGCTGTATCAACCAGACGGTCGAGGTTGCCGTGAACTCCATCATTGGCGGCACGAGATCTTCGCCCATGGGTACCGCCAGAAGCAGGAACCCGAGCGGAAAGGCCAACAGCTTCGCCATGCCATGGCCAACCAGTGCCCAGATACCTACGATTATCATGCCGACTACGGCCAATTGCTGTACTACCAGTGCGCCAGCCAGTTCCGCCAACAACCAGGCCAGGCCTCCAGGCAACAACAACAGCAGCACCACAGGCGCAGGCCGGGGTGCTACACGCGATAACGCTTCCCGCTTACTCCACACCAGCCAGAGCGAAAGCGGCGCGATCATATAGCCGTGGGCGTAGGTGTCAGAGCGGTTCCAGATGGACACCATGGACCACAGGGTCTCCCAGTACAATGCCAGCACGGCCAGCACAAACAGCGCACAGGCCCAGCGTATGTCCGGGAAGCTGCCTCGCAGATCGCTTTTGGCCATCACAGCGTTCCCGGTGCTATCCATGGCCGACTGCCTCGGCGAGTGGCGGAGCGTTAACCGACTGACCCAGCAGCAGAACGACCTCTGGCAAATTATTGTCCCAGTTAAACTCGTGCACCACATGTTCACGCGCGCGGTCACCTACAGCCTCGTAATCGCCCTCCAGCACACGTGCCAGCAAGCGCACGTAGTCTTCCGGTGTATCAGCCAGCAGGACGTGTTCTGCGTGCACGGCTTCAATACCCTCCAGCCCCTTCTCGCTGACCAGCACTGTGCGCCCCATGGCCATCGCCTCAAGCACTTTGTTCTGCACACCACGAGCCACCCGCATGGGCGCAACGGCGACCGCTGCATGCTGAATATAGGGACGGATATCGTCAACCCGGCCGGTTACCACTACGCCGGGTTCAGCCTCCAGCTGACGCACAGCCCGGGAGGGGTTAGAGCCAACTATATAAAAATGGATTTCAGGGCAGTTGGCCCGCAGCGTCGGCAGTACTTCATGAACAAACCAGATCACGGCGTCAATGTTGGGCCAATAGTCCATGGCGCCGGTAAACACCACCGGTTTGATCACGCGCGGGTAGGGGTTGGCGTGAGCGTCAGAAGGCTTGAAATAATCGGTGTTGACGCCGTTATTGTAATAACCAACTTTGTCCGCAGTGGATGGCGACAAACGGCGAAACAGCTCGGCTTCAGCCGCTGAGACGAACAGGCCTGCGTCGAAGTCCTCAGCCAGCCTGGTTTCGTAAGCCAGAAGTTTACGAGCTTCCCTGCGGTAGAGCCAGCTCATCGGCCAACGCTGTTGCTGGGAATACTGCAGCCACTTGTCGGAGTCCACATCGACAAAATCGACAACTTTACGCTCGTAAGCCCGGGAGTCGTGTAACACGTACTGTGCCATTGACGAGGAATACACCATTGCATGGCGTATATTGCGCTCACTCACTACCGTATTCACCCAGTCCTGCATCTGACGACTGGCATAGAAGGGTATGGACAATGCTTCGCCGGTAAGCAGGCCGCGCAGGCCGGCAAAGCGGGTACCCCATTTTTTTTGTTCGAGAAACAGGCAGTCGCTACAAAACTTCTCTACCTCGTGCACCCATGGCCAGTCTGCCGGGTCGTCCACAAAGGTCGCCAGATAAATATCAAAATGCTGGCTGAGGTGATGTAACAAATGAAAAGAGCGAATCTTGTCGCCCTTGTTAGGAGGGTAGGGAATTCGGTGACACAGAAACAACAAAGGTACTTTCACGCCATTACCCCAGGGAACGCGCAAGAAACGGACCCAGAAAATTGGCAACCGGCAAAGGAAGCTTGCTCCAGGTATCGATCATCAACTTATACTTCGGGTTGGCAGGGTTTACGTCAGGCACCTTGTCCGCCTTGACCAGGTGATATTCATAGGGAAGCGGCTGGGGATCAAAGCCAAAATTCTTTTTGAAACTGAATGGTCCCGTATCCGCCTTACTGCGGCCAAAATCAAATATACGCGAGCCGCTTTCGGCCCCCTGGCGCATCAATTCCCAATACATAAAGTGATTGACGCCCTTTATCGTGCGCGCCACGGCTGTACTGCCCCCGTAGTAAGGCAGCACTTCATCGCGGAAGTAGAAGCTCATCACGCCGGCTACGTCCCGGCCCTCATGGGTTATCATCAACACGCTGCAATCGTCTTTAAAAACCTCGCGCAATACACGGAGGTATTTCTCTGCAAAAACCGGCGTGCCCAGATTGCGCACACTCTCCGCATAGACGGCGTAAAGGCGCGCCGTACCTTCATCCCACTCACTCTGCAGGCCTTCCTTAATGCCTTTGCGGATCATGGCCCGCTGGCGATTGGGTATGGCTTTCAGGTTGGCATCGTCATCTGGCTCGATCGCTTTGCGAAACGTGTAGTACAGTTCCTTTACGGGCCAGCCCGCATCCCCGGGCTGAGTGTTACGCAGTTCCAGCGCATCAACGCGAAGCGACTCCGCCAGTCTGCAGGCTTCATCGCGCAAGGCGCGCGACGCCTCGTCTGACTCCGCCACTATCCCCCCGTATACGCAAAACGGCAGGGACGACAGACTATGGCCAAACAGCCAGCTTTTGACCTGGGCCAGCGGCAAGACGCCAACAATCGCACCATCCTGCTCGGCATAAAGAAAGTGCGTGCGATGTCCAAAAGCCTTCTCCAGTACCGCCTTCCAGCCGGCGCGGTGGAAAAAGGTCGCGCCTTCCGCTTCCAGCACAAACCGGTCCCAGTCTGCAATCCTTGATTCCTCAAGCAGCCTGACGTCCATGGTCACTTTGACTCCTTGTTCAGCAGGAATACATCGTCCATCCGGCCCCAGCGAAAATCATCCAGAATACGCTCCAGCCGGTTGTACATGCGATCAAGATTGAGGTAATGACGAAAGCGTGTTTTCACCCCCAGGCCCGATGGACGTGGCTGGTCAGGGTCTATTTCCCAGGGGTGAAAATAGAAAATACCGCTCTGCTGCTCTCGCGTGTTAACCCTGCTCAGCGCCCAGCGCGAAAATGCATAGGGAAACAACCTGAACCAGCCGCCGCCGCCACAATTGATGTTACGCCCAGCTAACGGCAAGGTAGTGACAGGAATCTCCAATAGCCGTCCCTCGACCGCCTGGAACGCAAAGCGAGGCGCCCCTGGCATGCCGTAATGATCATGTTTGATGGGTACGATACTGGAGCTGTACTGGTAGCCCGCCTCAGCCAATTCCTCCCAGGCCCAGGTCTGCTCCGGGCCAATAGAATAGCTGGCGGCGCGATAGCCCTTCACGGCCTGCCCGCCGATGTCTTCCAGCGTCTTGCGCGTGCGTGACACATCTTCACGAAATTGCTGTGGAGTCTGGGAGCTGACCCTGGCATGTTCCCAGCCATGGCTGGCCAGTTCGTGCCCTTGAGCGACTATCCGCTGCACCAGTTCCGGATGCCGCTTCGCAACCCAGCCAAGGGTGAAGAACGTTGCTTTCACGTCACGTGATTGAAACAGATCAAGTATCCGGTCCATTGCCGGTTCAACGCGGCGCGGAATACTGTCCCAGTTACCCCTGTCCACATGATGCTCGAAGGCAGACACCTGAAAATAGTCTTCAACGTCCACGGTCATGGCATTGACCATGTCTGCCGCTACCATACCTTCTGCAGACGTTATTGCCGCGTTCTCTTTCCCTGAGGTTTGCATTGAGGCGGCCTAGAAATCGAAGTTGAGCGTCAGCGTGAGTCGGTTTTCCTGGTACTCATTGGTGATGCGATCGGACTCCCGGTCGGTGTACTCATATCTCAGCCTGAGACTGAGCTCCTGGTTGAGATCACGTTGAGCTTCAAGACTATATCGCCATGTCTCCGACCCAAAGACCAACTCGCTGCGCTCGCCGCGGGGAATCTGCTCATTCCAGATAATTCGTCCGGTGAGAGTGGTATACCGTGAAAGCTGGCGGTCGAGGGAGGCGGAAAAACGCTTGAAGGTGGAATCACGGCCATCTTCGGCACGGGTCTGATCAGAGTGACTCGCCTGCACGGAGAAGTTGGACCGTCTACCCGAGTAGGAATAACCAAGCGTAAAACGCTCGTCCAGGATGGGACTGTTACTGATTGTGGTGGGATCAAGAATATCCCCTGGTAACTGCTCGTCCTCAAATGTGCCGGAGCGAATGTCCCGGTCATAGGTAATGTCTTTGACATAACTGGCGCGCAATGTGCTGCGTTTGTGCCGGTACTGTACAGAGCCGCGAGGAGTATCCCCGAAGAAGCGGTCACCTGTGCCGACATCGACAGTTGTGCGGCTATTGGGGGTCCAGCGCACCCCGACGTCCCAGAAGTCGCCATCGATCTCATCACTTACAGAAATAAAATCGTTACGCTCTTCACCATAGTAACCGTTCACCTGCCAAACCGAATTGAACTGATAGCCGAGATTCAGCTGTACGGACTTCAGCTCATTGTCGGTACCAGCCCGGTTCCTCGACTCATCGTACTCGACCCGGTCGTAGCTACCCTGCACGCCCCAGGTAAAACCCAGATCGCCCGGCACGCTACTCAGGTTCAGGGACACCCTGTGGCGGTCGCTATCGCCAACCACCCTCTCACTGTTGCGCTGTTGATCCCAGGAATAGCGCAGGTCCAGCACGGCTGTGTCCTTGAAGCGCCGCGAAATATAGGGGCTCACCCGATAGTTATAAACGTCATTGGTGTTGCCGGTACGGTTGAGGGTATCTCCACCGCCCTGGCCGAAAGGTGTGATCTCGCTTTGCCTGACATCGGCATCGGCCTGCAAAAACAGCCACTGGTCAACCAGCTCTGCCTGGCCCGCCGCGCGCAGGCGAGGCGCAAACTGGCTGCGGCTGCCAAAACCCCTTGGGTTACAACCCAGGTCTTCAAGTTTACTGTCGGTCAGCGTATTCATTTCTACTGAGGCAAAGAGATCGAAGCTGGCCCTGGCACCAACACCCTGAACCGCGATGTCCGGCGTGAGCAGCCCAATCCACTCACCCTGCTCGTCGTCGGCGGAAAGACAAACGTTGTCTGTGTAGGTCAGCGCCGGAGCAACGCCTGCACTGGTCGTCCATTCGGCCGACCACCCTGGCTGCGCCGCCAGGGCCAACAGGCAAAGAGCTGCGGAATTGGAACAGCTTATCTTTCTGGACACTGGCATACCGATGTCAACTACCCTGTTCCGCGGTGGCATCCTGCCGATCGCTGCCATAGCCATAGCCGTATCCGTAGCCATACCCATAACCCAACCCCAACAGCTTGTTGCGGGAATGATGGGATTTATTGAGGATCATACCAATGATCTTGTCGTCACTGATGGACTCCAGAGCCTTGTCCACCGCTTCCTGCGGAGTCTGGTCGGCACTGACCACAAACGCCACCTGCCCCATAAAGCTGGCCAGCACGCTCGCCTCCGTGGTCATCAACAAGGGCGGTGAATCGAACAAAATGACACGGTCCGAATAACGGCTGGACATCTCCAGCATGAGGTCGTGCATACTCTGGCTGGCCAGCAACTCGGTAGACCGCTCATGCACGTTACCCGCTGGCAGAATGCGCAAGTTGGGGATACTGGTAGGCCGAATCACATCCGGCAGCGAGGTACCCTTATTCTCCAGCACGTCAATAAGCCCTGGCGTTCCCGGCGACAGGCCCAACATGCTGCCCGCCTGCGCCTTGGACACATCAGCGTCCACAAACAACACCGTGCGGTCCTGTTCCATGGCGATACTCATGGCAAGGTTGATAGCCGTAAAGGTCTTGCCATCGCCCTGCAGCGCACTGGTCACCATGATCAGCCTCGCGCCGTCTCTCTGCTCAGGAGCTACGCGTTCGATATTACGCAGCAAGGGACGCTTGATCGCGCGGAACTCTTCTGCAATCCTGCTGCGCGGTGCGAAGGGGGTCACCATCCCGGCATCGGCAAATTCTTTCAGCGGCAGCTCAAGCACAGATCCAGAGCCGGGCCGCGCACCCTGACCGGGGCTGACGGTTGCGCCGGGTGATGGTGAGGCCGCGGGGGCGGCCTGGCTTGGCTGCAACGGTTCTGGCTGCGCCCGCGAGGCCTGGGACACAATCGTTTCTGTTTCATCTGCCGATGCCGCTGCGTCTTCGGCGGCTCTGGACTTCTGTTCCAGTGCTTCCACCGCTTTTTCGATTGTACTCATAAGCGTCCCGCGATTCTGATGTCGAAGATTGATAAGCCGCGATCACGCATGCGACATCACCTGCCCGATGTTGACGCCTACGTACAACAACACCAGTACTGCAAGCAGTGACGAGTACACGGCAAGCCCTATCGCATCCTGCTTCTTCTGCTCAGGCGCCGGCACCATCGTCACGCTGCCCAGCAGGGGCAGCCCGGTATGCCGCGTAAGCGACGTTGCATTCACAAATACCGGCTTGATCAGGGAGAACAGCAGCGCAATACCGCCACCTATCCCCAGTGCGATAATCAACACCCCGGTATTGAGCAGCAATTTGTTGGGCTCACTGGGCGTAGACGGTACAAAGGGCGGGTCGATGACACGGAAGGTCACATCGCTGGCGTTCTGTTCAACGTCCTGAGACAGCTTCGCTGACTCACGTCGCTGCAGTAATTCCTGATGCTGTTTGAAGACCACGCTGTAGTCACGATCAAGCTGTTTCAGCTCTGCCTCTATAAGCGGCACCTGGTCCACCATGGCATCAAGTTCATCCACGCGTGCCTCATACTCCGCCACCCGCACTCTTAATTCAGCCACCTGGGCGTTGGTCTCGGCCAGCATGGAGCGCATGCCCTGGTATACCGGGCTGGAAGCAAGATCGGCATAACCGCTGCTGAAGTCGCCTTCCCTGACCTTGGCAAGCTCCGCTCTGCGCTCTGCTTCCAGTTGCTCGATCAAACCTTGTATCTGTCGTACTTCCGGGTGCCTGTCCGTGTACTTGGACAGCAAGGCATCCATCTGCGCATTGAGCGTCTGGATCCGGGCGTCCAACGAGGAACTGGCTGCGCCCCCCGGTCCGGCAAGGCTACCGGTGCCGCCGGACAGGAAAACGGGCTCTTCGCCGTCTATCTGGCGCTGCAGTTCAACCTTTCTGTTCTCCAATTCGCGCAGCTGCAGTCTGGCTGAACTCAGCAGCTGGTTCGCCTGGGCAAGCCGGCCATAGTAGTCTCCGCCGTCACCCGCAAGAATACCGACATGGCGCTGTTTGAACGCAGCCAGGCGGCCCTCAGCCTCGGCCAAACGTTCCTCATACTCACTGATCTGGTCGTCCAGGAAGTCCTGCGCGCCGGAGCTGTCCTGGCGCTTGTCGATCAGGCTGCTTTCAATGAAGACGGTAATCAGGGCCTGGGTAATGCGTTTGGCGGTATCCCGGCTCTCGTCCTGCACCTTGATGGCATAAAGGGACGTATTGGTGCGATCACCGGTGAGACTGATGGCACTGCGCAACTCATCAAGAAACTCCTCCTGCTCGCGCGCGTTCTGCACCTGCAGGTCAAGATCCGTCATGCGCATGACTTTCTCAAGATTGGGCCGGGTAAGCAGTGTCCGGCTCATCATTGAGATGCGCTGCTCGGTATTGGGCTGAATGGCCAGGCCACGCAAAAGCGGCCCCAGTAAATTGTTATTGTCTACGTAGACTCTGGCTGTGGCCACGTAAGACTCAGGCATCTGGTAGACAAACATCCAACCAGCGAGCGCAACCACCCACGCCGTGGCCAGCGCCAGCCAGCGGAACCGCCACACCCCCCAGATATAGCTGAAGATTTGGGCTATTACTTCCTGCATACGAAAATCCCCTTAAGGAGCTGAGATACCCGGCCTAGAACCAGGATTCGGGGATAATGACGATGTCGCCGGGCTGCAGGTTCAGATTGGCAGATATGTCGCCATCCTTGATCAGGTCATCCAGCCGCAAACCGTAGCTGTTCTGGGCGCCGTTGTTCCAGCGCACCAGTACCGCGTCGTTGCCAGAGGCAAACTCGGTCATGCCGCCCACGCTGATCATCAAATCCAGCAAGGTCATGTGCCGGCGGTAAGGTACGCTGAGTGGCTGGCTGGCTTCGCCAATCACCCTTACCTGTTGCTCCGGCACACCAACAAAGCCGTTGACTATGACGCTTACCACCGGGCTGCGCACGTACTCGGCATAGGCCTTCTCTATATCGCGAGCCAGCTCGGTAGAGGTTTTGCCACTGGCATCCAGGTCTTCCACCAGCCGGGTAGTAAACTTGCCGTCAGGCCGCACGATACCGGTAGTGGTCAGCTCCTCGTTACCCCACACGAAAATTTCAAGCGTATCTCCAGGGCCCACCACATAAAGGTAGTCCTGCTCGGCAAAGCGCTGATCGCCAGTGACTTCCGCCAGATCCGGCTGCGAACTGCACCCGGTTAAACCCAAAAGACCTATCACGCCCGCAGCCACAATTGCCCTGCAAGAACCACCTGTACCTATAACCCTACGCATACCTGAATCCCCTCCCGCTGAACGGGCTCTCTACCCTTTATTGCGCTCAAGTCTAGCATGGGGGTTTCAAGAGGCACTAGCGCCGCACCGACTCTGTGACAGGTATCACACAAAACCCTGCGGAGCCGCTATTACGGCCGATTTTCACCGCCATAGAGGCCAGCAAACGATTGCTGAGGCACGGATAGCCAGCCACGCCAGTCAAATTTCTTTACACTTCCTCCCGCAGACAGGCGCGCTTCCTCTCAACCCCCCCCGAGAAAACCGCTAACCAATTGTTTTAAAAGGCCTATTATTGTTTAGGGCGCGAATATTGCATAACTTAAATCAGCGAAGAGAACATGCTGACAGCCAGACAGAGCAGCAAAAAGTGATACCCAGCACACACTTTTCATACCAGCGTGTGCAAAACGGTCACCCTGCTATTACACTTCAGCCTATCTCGATGAATTAATGAAAGGCGAAACATCAGCGTTTCAAGGGAACTGACATTGGACACTAAAACTGACAACGTGAACGAAGACGGAGCGAATGATTCGCTCGCGACCTCTGACCAGCTGACAAAGTCGGCCGGTAGCGGACGCCGGCGCTTTACCCGCAACATGCTGGTAGGCGGTGCCGTGGTAGCCACCCTTGGTAACCGCGCGGCATGGGGCCAGACGCAAATCACGGGCGAATGTATTTCAGCCGGTGTGTTCGACTCCTTCACCAATGGTTTTGCTTCAGCCAATCACCCCATGCACGAAGAATGGGAAGACCAGATCGCCCGAATGGAGCAGGACGTGCTCAGCCCTGACGAGTATGGCCAGGGCGGCGAACTGGAAGGCTATGGGCCGGAACGCATTCGCTGCATCTCACAGGGCGGCGCCGTCAATGACGTATGCGACCCCCCTGCCGCGGGAGACAAATACTGTGTTGTCGCCAATCCGCCATCCGGCAACCCCTTCGGCGGGAATGGTAACTAGACAAGATCAGCACAGCGGGCACGCCCTGGCCCGCACTCCACAAGGTTCTTTCGCGAACCGCGTCACAACCACAACATACAGCGCCTCCGGGCGCTGTGCTGCCAGCTACTAAAATGCTAACCTTCGGCTTTTCCTGACTCACCGACCGCTACGGCCTGGCGCCTTGCCAGAGTCTTTCAGGGACGATCGAATGGACAACCAGCGCACGCATGAGCCCACCCCCGTATGGCATCTTGAGCGCATGGGCCGTATCTATGACTGCGGGGAAGACACGGTCATCTACTTCGATACCCGCAGTGGCGACACACACCTCATCACCCTGTTCGCCGCTTTCCTGCTGGAAAGCCTCGCAGGGCGATCTCTAACGCTGCAACAGATAGAGGCCGTCGCCGCCGAAGACACCAACCCGGACGACATGGAAGCCCTGGGTCCGGCTATTATTGAATCGCTGGATACGCTGGTCGATCTTGATATTGTCGAGCGTCTCTAGATGCAATACCTGAGAGACATACCGCGACCGGAGCTGGAACGCCGATTGGCAGGGGATGGCGTTTCGCTCACGGTGGGCCCCTATCGGTTCAACCTGAAAAGCAACCTCGCGAAAGTCAGCGAAGGCCTGCGCAAACTCTACGCAGATTTCCCACTGGCGGAGGCCGACGACTATATCGACTTCCCTGTGGCGATAAGATCGACGGGGCCACTGTCGCGCCCCAGGGGCAAATCCGAGTTCAGTTTTGAGCATCAGCGCCCATTTGGTTTTGTCCCCACACCGCAGGCTTTTGCGTTTCTCGAATGGGGCATGAACTGGTGCCTGTCCGCGCATACCAACGAATACCTGAAACTCCATTCCGCCGTCGTCGCCAGGGACGGCGGTGCCATTGTCATGCCCGGGGTTCCCGGTGCAGGCAAAAGCACGCTTTGTGCAGCGCTGGGTTTGCGTGGCTGGCGTATTCTCTCGGACGAGCATGCGCTACTGCAACCAGGTACAACCGACGTGATTTCAGCCTGCCGCCCTGTCAGCCTGAAGAATGAGAGCATAGATGTTATCAAGCGCTTCGAACCAGATGCCGTGTTTGGTCCCGAGAGCCACGACACACACAAAGGCACAGTCGCTCACATGAAGGCCGATCTGGCACCTGACAGCCACGACACGGCTCCGCTGCCCGCCCGGATGATGTTATTCCCGCGATACTCGGCAACAGACCCACAACGCATCAGTGTCCGGCGCAGGACCCAGAGCTTCATACTAGCGGCCTATCACTCCTTTAATTACAGCCTGATGGGTGAGGCGGGTTTTGACGCCATGCGCACGCTGATCGATGGAGTACAGTGCTACGACCTGGTCTACCGGGACCTGGACTGGGCTATTCAGAACATCGGTGAACTGCACACAAAGGCATGCCGGCAATGAGCTTTCTGTTGCAAAGCGCACTGCTCGATCCGGTAATAACCACAGGACTGGACAATCGCGAACTCGGGCAGCTGGTGGCTCAGGGCCGCTCTTCAAGGTTATTGGCAACCCTCATGCTGGAACTTGAGAAGGCCGGGGTGTTTTCACAATTGCCAGACAGCGCCAGGCGGCATTTCAATTCCACCCTGATGTTGCACGAGAAACAACTGCGCGACCTGACCTACGACGTCAGTCACCTGCGCAAGGCCTTCGATTCCATCGACGAGAGACTCGTATTACTCAAGGGTGCAGCTTACCTGCAAGCGGGCCTGGCTGTAGGCAGGGGCCGCCTGATATCAGACATCGACATCATCGTGCCCTCTGCCGGGGTGGAACGTGCAGAAAATGCCCTGAAAGCGTTTGGCTGGGAGAACAGTCAGCTTGACCCCTATAACGAGCGCTACTATCGGCAGTGGATGCACGAGATACCCCCACTGGTCAAACCGCGGCGTGGTACCACGCTGGACCTGCACCACACGATTCTGCCTCCCACCGCAAAAGCGCAGGTAAATGCGGAACTGTTATTCGAGGATCTGATAGAGATCGAGCCGGGCATCTACACCCTGTCCTGGAAAGACATGGTCATCCACAGTGCCACCCATCTTTTCCATGAAGGTGAGTTCCATCACGGGCTGAGGGACCTATGGGACCTCGACCGCATGCTGCGTGACTTCCCGAACCAGGACCCGTCTTTCTGGCAGGAACTGGTGGCGCGCGCGCGGCAGCTGGATCTTTCAGGGCCATTGTTTCACGGTTTGAACTACGCCAGACAGGTTTTCAACACGCCGATTCCGGAAGATGTGCAGGCACGGGCCAGCAGCTCTGCCCGCAGGCTGCGCAAACCACTGATGGACTTTTTATTCCTGCGTGCATTCCGGCCCGACCAACCCGAGTGCCGACTGGCTTTCACGGATCCCGCGCTGACCGCGCTCTATGTCCGCTCCCACTACCTGCGCATGCCGCTGCACTTGCTGCTACCACACCTGGTGCGCAAAGCGTGGATGAGCCGTTTTGGGGATGATGCAGCTTCGGACGAAGACAGCGCTACGGAGGACGCAGCCAGACACTGACCGTCGCGCATTGGAGCGGTGGTTGTGTAGCTGATCACGGAAACAGTGGCCTGCCGTCCGGATCACATTAACCTGTCGCCCAGGCTACAAGCGCCAGACGTTCAATCCTGCAGCAGCGATTGCATCCCTGTCGAGAATCGACTTTACATCTACCAGCGTAGCGTCGTCAGCCATGAGCGCAGCCAGGTCAGCCACGCCGATATCCAGGTACTGGCGGTGAGGCACGGCCAGGATCACCGCGCCGCATTGGGACAGATCATCCCAATCGCACAACTCAAAACCGTATTCTTCCTGCACCTCCCTGGGGTCTGCGATGGGGTCGTGTACCCGCACATCACAGCAATACTCACGCAGCTCGGCAATGATATCGACCACCTTGGAGTTGCGCAGATCAGGGCAATTTTCCTTGAAGGTGAGGCCCAGTATTGCCACCCGCGCGTCGCCCACGCGATGCCCACGACGGGCCATCAGCTTTACCGTCTGCTCGGCAATGAACTTACCCATATTGTCATTGGTATTCCGTCCGGCCAGGATAACCTGCGGATGATGACCAGCCGCTTCGGCCTTGTAGGTGAGATAATACGGGTCTACACCGATGCAATGGCCGCCTACCAGGCCGGGGCGAAAAGGCAGGAAGTTCCACTTGGTTCCGGCGGCCTCGAGGACGTCCAGAGTATCGATATCCAGACGGTTGAAGATCAAGGCCAGTTCGTTGATCAGGGCAATGTTCAGATCACGCTGCGTGTTCTCAATAACCTTGGCTGCCTCTGCGACCTTGATTGACGCTGCGCGGTGTATGCCGGCGTGCACTACCTCGCCATACAGTTCTGCGAGGCGTTCCAGCGTCTCGGCCGTATCGCCCGCAACCACTTTCACGATCGTCTCCAGGCGGTGCTCTTTGTCTCCCGGGTTAATGCGCTCAGGCGAGTAACCCACATAGAACCCGTCCAGCGCAGAGGTAGCGTCGGGAGCACCCGCCCAGGGCAGGCCGGAGCAGGATTCAAGCAGCGGAACGCATACTTCCTCGGTACAGCCCGGATACACGGTCGACTCAAATACAATGGTGGTGCCCGGCTGTATATGAGCACCGACTGCCCGGCAGGCACCCTCCAGGGGCGAAAGGTCTGGCCGTCGAGCATCATCAATCGGGGTGGGAACCACCACGATAACAGTGCCTGCTTGCGCAAGCAGGGCCGGATCGCTGGTGTACTCCAGTGAAGCCGCTTGCGCCAGTTGCTCGGGCGTCACTTCTCCGCTGGGATCAACACCAGCACGATAACGTGCAAGTTTCTCTTCGTTAAGATCAAAACCTATTGTTCTGCGATGACCGCCGAAGGCCACCGCAAGCGGCAGACCCACGTAACCCAACCCAACTACTGCAATGGTATCCCTTGCGTTCAAAACGTGCCCTTTATTGGTGATTGTGCGGCGCTTCTCAGTTAGCGAGGAGAAACGTTTACATCGAATGGCACCGAGTATACTGTGCCTGAAAACCACGGGCTATCGCATAAATTGTGACCAGAACGACGTTTTTAACTTTTTCCAGCCACAATCGGGGCAGAACACTGCGCTATGTTTACTAACATCGGCCTTTACAGCTACGGCACCGCGCTGCTGACCTTCGGCCTGCTACTGGTGGTTATCCTGCTTACCTGGGGCAAGCGCGTTCTGGTGCTGCCGGCGGCCGTCGCGGCCTTGATGACCTGCTGCTGGGCCGCTGTTGTGGTTGCCTCGACGCTGCAGCCTTATCCACTGGTCACGTTGATGGAAGTCAGCGAATGGGCGCGCAACCTGTCATGGGGTTTCTATCTGCTAAGCCTGCTGGGCAGCCGCTTCCCCGACGCAGACAACATCCTGTCCGGGAGGCGGTGGCTCCCCTGGTTTGCGGCCGGCGCTGCTGTGTCGCTGGCGGGGTTACTGCTACCGAAGGTGAGCGGCCAGGCATTGCCCCTCCCGGATGGTATTCGCTACGGACTGGTTTTCGTGACCTGGGTGGCACTTGCTGTGATTGGCCTGTTACTGCTGGAACAGATTTTTCGCAATAGCAGCCAACAGGAACGCTGGTCCATCAAACACCTGTGCTTTGGCCTGGGTGTCATTTTCACATACGACTTCTTTATGTACGCAGAAGCCCTGCTGTTTCGTCAGCTGGACGCCAACCTGTGGCAGGCACGAGGTTTTGTAACGGCCATTTCCGCCGTATTCATCGCGGTGGCTCTGACGCGCATGGAACGCCCCCAGAACGACAGCAAACTCTACCTCTCCCGGCATGTGGTCTTTCATACGGTGACCCTGCTTGCCGCGGGCATCTACCTCCTGCTGATGGCGCTTGCCGGATACTTTATCCAGTATATGGGCGGCAGCTGGGGGGGAGTGCTACAGATCGCCTTCCTGTTCGCCTCCGGGTTCCTGTTACTGGCCCTGCTCTTCTCCGGCCAGATTCGCGCCAAGCTCCGCGTGTGGCTGAGCAAGAATTTCTTCAGCTACAAGTACGATTATCGCGTGGAGTGGCTGCAGTTCACCCGCACCCTGGCGCGCGGCGGGGAGAACATTCCGGAGAACATCATCCACGCCATGAGCGACCTTACCAGCAGCCCCAGTGGCGCGCTGTGGGCGAGGTCTGAGGACGCCCAGTTCAGACTGCTGGCCGAATGGGACATGACACTGCCGGTGCATCACAATGACCTGCGCAATATGCCGCAGTGGATGGAGAACTCCGAGTGGATTATTGACCTGAAAGAATGGCGGCAATCCCCCGACCTGTACGAGGGCCTGGAAATACCTCCGCCCATCAACGACATCGCCAGGGCCTGGCTGATTGTGCCGTTGATGTTCGGGGAGAAGTTACAGGGCATTCTGGTACTGCGAGAATCCGACTTGCTGCACAGTCTTAACTGGGAAGACCGCGACCTGCTGAAAGTGGCAGGGCGCCAGGCGGCCAGCCACCTGGCGCAATACCAGGCCAACCAGGCCCTGCTGCAGTCTCGACAGTTTGATGCCTTCAACCGCCTCTCCGCCTATGTCATACACGACCTGAAGAACATCCTCGCGCAACAGTCGCTGATCGTCTCGAACGCGACCAAACACCGCGACAACCCGGCGTTCGTCGACGACGTGATTGATACGGTGGAGAATTCAGTCGCTCGCATGACCAGGCTGATGGAACAAATGCGCAACGGCGTTCGCGGCAGTGAAGTTGAGCCGGTCGACCTGGGCAGCCTGTTACAGGAAACCATTGCCGAGCGCTCGGCGGTGGCACCAGCGCCGTGCCTTGAATCATCGGAGCAGGGGCTTGTCGTTCATGCGGATCGCGTGCAATTAGCCACTGTATTCAACCATATTGTCCAGAACGCGCAGGAGGCCACGGGCAAGGCTGGCAGTGTCACTGTTCGCCTGAAGCGAGACGGGGCTCTCGCCATCATTGAAATCGAGGATGATGGGATTGGCATGGAAGAGGACTTCCTGCGCAACAGGTTGTTCAAACCCTTCGAATCCACCAAGGGGCTGACCGGCATGGGCATAGGTGCATTCGAGAGTCGTGAATTTATCCGCGCAATGGGCGGCGATATCAAAGTAAAAAGCACACCTGGTGTCGGTTCGGTGTTCACTATCGTGCTGTCCATCGATACCTCAATCGAGGCAGTAGACAAGCTAACAGGGACGGAGCAATAGCGGTGAAAGACAACAAGAAAACCCTTCTGGTAGTGGAGGATGATAAAGGCCTGCAAAGCCAGCTGCGCTGGGCGTTCGAAAATTTCGAAGTCGTTCTGGCCGGCGATCGCGAAGAGGCCATCAACCAACTGCGACGCCACGAACCAGGCGTGCTGCTGCTGGACCTGGGCCTGCCACCGGACCCTGGCGGAGTAACCGAGGGGCTTGCCACGCTGACAGAAGTGCTGTCACTGCTTCCCGAGACCAAGGTTATTGTGGTTACCGGCGACAATGACCGCACCAATGCGGTGAAGGCCATCGGCCTGGGCGCCTACGACTTTTATCAGAAGCCGGTAGACCCTGAGCTGCTGAACCTGATGGTGGAGCGCGCCTACAGCGTGCATGAGCTGGAGAAAGAAAACCGGCAACTCGCCCACAATGAAGAGCAGATGCCACTGGACGGCATTATCGCTACCAGCCCCGCCATGCTGAGCGTATGCCGCACTATTGAGAAGGTTGCCCCGGCGGATGTAACAACATTGCTTTTGGGGGCCAGCGGAACAGGCAAAGAACGCTTCGCACAGGCGCTGCATGGATTAAGCAATCGCAAGGACAAGAAAATGGTGGCCATCAACTGCGCCGCCATACCCGAAAACCTGCTGGAGAGCGAACTCTTCGGTTACGAAAAGGGCGCATTCACCGGCGCGGCCCAAACCACACCGGGAAAAATCGAGTACGCGGATGGCGGCACCCTGTTCCTCGACGAAATAGGTGACCTGCCACTGGAACTGCAGGCCAAACTGCTGCGCTTCCTGCAGGAACGAATTGTGGAACGTGTAGGAGGACGCAAGGAGATACCGGTAGACGTCAGGATTATCTGCGCCACGCACCAGAAGCTGCCCGAGCTGATCAAGGACGGTCGCTTCAGGGAGGATCTGTACTACCGGGTCAGTGAGATAACGGTCAATATCCCGCCGCTAAAAGACCGTGAGGGCGACGCCCTGGTCCTGGCCAGAGCATTTCTCAACCGTTTTGCTGCTGAGATGGGTGGCAGCGTCAAAGGATTCGACCCGGCAGCCATAAAAGCCATCGAATCCTACGACTGGCCGGGCAACGTGCGCGAGCTGGAGAGCCGGGTCAAGCGCGCCACTATCATGGCTGATTCAACGCACATTACCCCGGAAGACCTGGAGCTGGAGGACGTCACCGACGAGTCTCAACCTCTCAACCTGAGACAGGTCCGGGAGGATGCTGAACGTCGGGCTGTGATGCGGGCCCTAAACCACTGCAACGAGAATATCTCGGAAGCCGCAAATATGCTGGGGATTACCCGACCAACGCTCTATAATCTGCTGGAAAAGCTGGGACTCAAGCCGTAGCGTTTTTACAGCTGGACGTCCTGCCCCCTTACCAGCAAGACCACGAAGGGCCAGACAGAACCGTGGCAGACCTGCGCAAGCTGCATGTACAAGCCTGAACCGCCCCTGATCGCACGCATCTGGAATGCAATCGCGCCGGACGCTTCAGCCACGGCCGCATTCGATGCACCAACATTGCTGCAGCAAGCTGTCGACAAGACAGGGCTGGAAAACACCCAGGATCAGCAATTTCTTGAAGGCATGACGGCATTTCTGTCATCTGCCAATAAATCCGGCGGCTTCCATGCGTTTGGCAGGTTCTACCTGAAACAACTGGTGATCGCGATGCTGGTTCACCGGCTCAAGCTCGCGGAGCTGCTGCGCGAACATCCCGACATTCAGCAACAACGGTTACCGCAACCGCTGTTCGTCATTGGCTTGCCACGCAGCGGCACCACCCTGTTGTTCAACCTGCTGGCCCAGGACCCCGCATACCGCTACCTGTACAACTGGGAAGCATTTATCGGCCAGGTTCCACCCAGGGGCAACTACACCTTCGAAACCGATCCGCGCAGGCGCCAGGCTGTGTGGATGCTGCGCTTTCAGAAGTATTTATTGCCCGGCCTGGATGCCCTGCATGAGTTTTCCGCCGGTGGGTCAGAAGAATGTACGCCTGTGCTGATGCAGGGTTTCGCCACCCAGGCACTGGCAGGTGGCTATGACGTAGCCGACTATTCGGCCTGGTTGGACACGGCGGATCACATCCCTACCTATCGACATCACAAACAGGTGTTGCAAGCCCTGCAGTGGCAGTACCCGGGAGAGCAATGGCTGTTGAAATCCCCCGACCACCTTGCCGCCATCGACGCCATTGTCAGCGTGTACCCGGACGCACGCTTTGTGCACATACACCGCGACCCGGCGCAGTCTGTGGCCTCCTGGGCCAGCCTCAACCTGCTGTACCGCAGCCTCTATTACCGCTCCATCGACAAGAACGCGCTGGGGCAACAGATATTGGACCGTCTCTCGGCGGACATGCGCGCCTGTATGGCAGCGCGGCAACGACACCCCGAGGCGCGCATCATCGATGTCAGCTACGATGCGCTGACAGCTGACCCTCTCTCTGTTGTGGCGGATGTGTATGCACAACTGGGGCAGCCTTTCTCGGGCAGCAACCAGCAACACATACAGCGCTACATGGCAGAGAACCCAGGCGGAAAACACGGCGCGCATCACTACCTGCCCGAGGACTTCGGTCTGACTGGAGAACAGATTCATAGCGAATTTCGTGAATATATCAGCCAGTTTCTCGCACCCCGGGGGCCAGCCGGGTGACGCCCCTGAAATCGCAGCCAGACCGAGGCCTGTCGCTACGGCCACGATCCCTGTTGTTCGCCCTCGCACCCACCCTGCTACTACTGCTGACCTTACTGGCTCTGGCAACGGACGTGGCTGCCGGCAGCCTCGCTGTGCTGTGCGCATTGACCGTAACCGCTATCGCCGGCGCACTGCTGCGACTCGACCGGATCGTTCAAGCGAGCGAGCATGCGCGTTCACTTTCCATTGCGCGTATTCACCTGCTGCTGCATAGCGTCCCGATGGCCTGGGCCGTCTCGCAGCTGGCAGGGGTGCACACTTCCGCCACCGACCTGCTTTGGGCGTTTCTGTTTACCCTGTTTTTCCTCACAGGCAGGGCAACCTGGAAGCGGCTGGCCGCCCTCTACCCGGCCACGCTCATCTACAGGTTGTTCCACCGCGGCAACAGTGCTTTCCTGACCTCGCTGCCCATACTGTATCTCGCCGGCCTTGCCCTGCCCGAGACCGTCAACCCGTTATGGATGCACCGGGTTGCCACCTTCTATTTTTCCATACATTTCATGATTCTCGGTGTCAGTTGCCTGAAAATTGCAGCTGACCTTGGGCCCACCGACGCCTCCGCAGGGGATACACCACAATGAAATTTATTGCTTTGTCCAACGCCCATGCCCTGGCCCACGTGTCACGGCTGCTGGAGATCGCCAAAGTGCTGCGCTCCCGTGGCCACGAGGTGTTGTTCGCCGGCTATGGCAAGTACCTGCAAATTGCTACCTGGGACGGCTTTGAGACGCAGGAGCTGCCTTACATCACCGTGGAGCAGGTAGTGGAGGCAGTGCGCTCACAGCGACTTTGGGAGCTTTACCAACGGGAGCAATTGCACGAATTTCTCCAGGCAGAGCTGGCACTGTATGAGCAGTATCAGCCCGATCTGCTGTTGATCGATAACCGGCCCACCGCGCGCACCTCCGGCGAACGTGCCGGACTGAAGTGCCTGGCCGTGGCCAACGTGCACATGAGTCGCTACAAGAAGATCCCGTTCTTCAGTTTGGCGGACGTGTTGCCGGGCAACGGCCTCCCGGGGATGGGTTTTGTCGACCGGCTCGGTAACGCGGCAGAGTGCTTCGTTTACGACAAACTGGTCATGCGCGCGCTGAATGCGATACGCAAGGAGTGGCAGCTACCCGCGCTGCACAGTTATGAACATGAGGAGGGTGACATAACCCTGTTCCCGGATATTCCGGAATTCAACCCGGTGAGGGAACTGCCCGCTCATGCCCAGTATATCGGGCCACTCACCTGGCACAATTCATTGCCAGAGCCCAGCTGCCTGGCCCAGCTGCGCGACGACCAGCCGCGGGTATATATGAGCCTGGGCAGCGAAGGGCTCGATGACCTGGTCGCCCACCTGGGTGAACTGGCGAAACAAGGTATACAGGTGATTGTCGCTACCGGCGCGGCGGGCCTTGAAAAAACCGCAGAGGTCCCGGAAGGGGTCTTTCTGGAGGAATACGTCAACACCGACAAGTTGCTGCCGCACTGTGACCTGGTCTGCTGCCACGGCGGCAACGGCACGCTGTACCAGGCACTTTCTTTTGGCGTTCCTGTAGTGGTGGTCGCCACGCACCAGGAGCAGGCCTACGGCGGAAAACAGATTCAGCGTCTGGGTCTGGGACAAACGATGATGCTCAAGGCGGTGAAGAAACATGGCTTCGGGCGGGTAACAGCCGCCGTCAGCGAAGTCCTTGCCGACGCAGACTATCGCACCCGTGCGCGTCAATTCGCAGAACACCTGCAGGGTTATAACGGCGGCGAGGTGGGTGCGAACGCAGCGGAGAAACTGATCCTGTGACATGCCTTGCAGAAATCGAAGGCGAAAAAAAACCGCTGCTCTCGCAGCGGTTTTTTGTTTCCGGTCACCAAGGCAGGCATTACACCTGCCTTGCTACCTGTCGCTTAAGCCTTGGCTTTGTTGCGGCGACGGATGCCGGCCAGACCAAGCAGGCCCAGACCCATCAGCGCTACTGAAGCCGGAGCAGGCACTTCGTTACGGATAACTACGCCTGTGGTAGCTGCCAGGTTGAGGGTCCAGTTACACACTGCAACGGGGCAATCAGCTGTCAGAGTCACCAGGTAGCTCTGCGGACCGCCTGTGCCGTTGGACACACTGGAGGGATCGCCGAACGGGATACCGAATGCGATGCCAGCACCAGTACTCTGGGTGATGGTCAGGTCAGACGGGTCACTTGGGTCATCACAGCCAGCACTGCCAGATGAGCAGTTGGAACTAACGCCGTCAGATGTCCAGCTGGCATCAACGCCGCTACCTGTCAGCGAAGCTGTTACGCTGGAAGAGTACTGTGCGTTGGCGTCGATAGTCGGGCCACCCAACAGAGCAGTGTTGTCGATTTCAGCGAACTGATCGAGGAACGCGTCGAAGGACAGTGTTATCTCGACAGAGCCAGAACCGGTCTGGAACAGGAAGAACAGGTTGGTGTTCGACTGCACGGAAGTCCCTGCAGATGCCGTACCATTGCCCACCAGGTTGGCTTCACTTACCTGCTGCACGCTGGAAGGCACGAAGTTGACAAGCTCTGCCGTAGTGATTTCCGCGTTGCTGTTGGCGTAGTTAGTGCTTGTAACGCCTGACAGGGAGTAGTCTCCAGCACCTCGGATGTTGCCACCTGAGCCAGGAGCATTCACCGCGTCACTGGACAGAACCGGCGCTACGCCGCAATCGTTATTCAGCGGCTGACCACCGCAAGAATCTGCATCGCCTACTGCCGCGCCGTTAAGCTCAGCTGAGGTAGATGTTGAGTAGCCGAAGCCTTCGATGCTGATCGGATTACCGCCAGAATCAATAGAAATTGTCAGCTCGTCGATAGACAACTCAGAGCCGGCATAAACATACGCCTGCGCCGACTGGGCTGCGAGCATCCCTGTGGCACAAACACCCAAAACTAATGCTAATGGTTTTTTTACGAACATGGTTGTAACTCCTCGGTTGTACACATCGTTCTTGACCTGTGGAATTACTTGCATGGCGTGTGCCAAGTATAAATATTTCATATATTTCAATGATTTATATAACACCAAGGCAAGCTGAAGGCAGCTGTAGCCCATAGAGTGTAAAAATTACTGACGCCATCATTGCAACTCAGCCAACAGGCCACGGGCTTCCCGGGCATGCTCGGAATCGCCCGCACTGCTTACGATAGTCTCGAGCAATGCTCTGGCCTCCTCGTTCTTATCCATGCGTACCAGCAATGCTGCCAGATGAAGCTGTATCTGGTAATCGGCCGGTGCCAGCTGCGCAGCCAGTTGCAGGTGCTCAAGCGCCGCCGGAAGTTCTCCCGCCAACATTTCTATATTGCCAAGCGTATCGAGCACGTAGGGGTCACGAGGTCGCAATGCCAGTGCCTGCCTGCTCAACTCCAGGGCACCCTCGGTATCCATTTTGCGACTCAGCCAGGCTGCGTTGTTCAGCGACGGTACATGTTCGGGGTAAACCACCAGCACATCCCGGTAAGCCTGCAAAGCACGCTCCTCATCTCCCTGCGCCAGGAACAGACCGGCCTTGTGCAGCAAGACGTTCTGATCCTGCGGATAGTCCTCCAGCCAGTCATCGATTACCGCCAGCGCTTCCTCATTTTTCTGCTGGTAAACCAGCGCGCGAGCGAGCAGCACCAGGCGAGCGGATTCGGGCTGTATTGCCTGCGCCTGCGCCAGCTTCCTGGCGGCAGAAGGGTACTGTTTGTCCAGCAGGTCCACCCAACCCTGGTAACCGATGAGGACTGCGGACTCCTCGTTGAGCTCGGTTGCAGCCACGAGCACTTCCCGGGCAGCGTCCATATCGCCGTTCCTCGCCAGAAATTCGACGAACTCGGTATTGATCACCACGTTGGCAGGGTCAAGGGTCAGCGCCTTGCGGAACGCGGCCTCGGCACGCTCCGGTTCACCGGCCACTACCAGCACATCTGCGTAGTTCAGGTAAGCTCTGGCCGAATCCGGCTGCAGGCGCACCAACTTGTCGAAGGTAGCAGAGGCCAGTGGATAGTTGCTTTTTTTCGCGTGGCTCAACGCCGTGACTTCAAGTATTTGGGGTTCGGCAGCCAACTGTGCCTCCGGCAGGTTTTCTGCCAGCTGGATCACCGCGTCGTAATCGGCTCTGGCGTAATGCTGCCTCATCAGGGCCAGGCGCAGGGCGGGGTTGTCAGGCTGCGCGGCCACGCCCGCGGCCAGCACCTCCAGAGCTCGATCAGCGCGCTCCAGGCGGAGAAACATATCCCCTGCAAACAGCGCTACGTCAGCTCTGCGAGGGTAGGCCTCAAGAACGCGGTTGAGCCAGCCCTCAACCTCGACAGGGTTATCCGTTATCAGTTCCAGTTTGGCCAGGTTCATCAGCGCCGTCGCGTTGTTCTCATCCAGCTCCAGCACCCCCTTCAGTTCGCGCCGGGCCTGGTCCCATTCACCCACCGCCAGATAGGTAGAAGCCAACAGGGATTGCGGATCGACCTCGTCAGGGTATTGTTCGCGCAACGCCTGCGCTTTCTCGCGCGCTGACAGCACACGGCCCTGCTTGAATTCAGAGACAGCCACCCACTGCTGGCGCGTGTAGGGGTCCTGGCTCTCCAGCACATCACCGCCCAGCGCCTGCAGGTCTTCCCCTTTCAGCAAGGTTGAGACCATCAACAGGTTCTGCGCCTCGGCTGACTCGGGTGAGAGCTCCAGCAGCCGCCTGGCATAGCCCTGCGCCTCCGGCATATTGCCCTCATACAAATTGATTGTAGCCAGCAGCTGCAGCACGTAGAGATTCTCCGGATCCTGCTGCTCCAGCTCCAGAAGAACTTCTCTGGCGCCTTCATAATCGCCCATACTTACCAGCACAGAACCGAGCAAACGCTTGCTCTGCATACTGCCCGGCAGGTCACGCGATACCTGCCTGGCCTGCGACAGCGCCTCCTCAAAACGGCCCAGACGGGCCTGGGCGATGGCAGCGTACACTTTGCTCTCTGTCGATATCGGCCACTTGTTGACCGCATGAGTAAAGTTCTCCACGGCCTCCGGGTATTTGCCCCGGTAGAAGTCCAGCATTCCCTGCACATGATCCACGTACCAGTGCCCCTTGAGGCCGGATTGACGCAGCCGGGCCAATTCCGCTTCGGCCTCATCGTACTGCTGCAATAACACACGCATATGGGTGCGTTTCACGTGGTCCATACCGACATAAGTGGACAGTTCTACCGCTCGATCAAAGCTTTCCAGCGCGGCTTCCCGCCTGCCCTCCATGGACTCAATATCACCTAACACGCCCCATGCCCTGGCGGACTCCGGGTTGGCGTCCCTGGCTTTTTCCGCCCAGCGGCGGGCGCCTTCATTATCGTTACTCAACCGCGCCAGCGCAGACAGGCCGACCATGGGTTCAATGGAGTCCGGGTCAATCTCCAGCGCCAACTCAAACAACTGCTCCGCACCGGGGTAATCCAGCTGGGATAAAAGCCCCTGACCGACAAGCCCCATGATGAGTGCGCGATCCGCATCCGAAGCGCCGTCTGCCAGGGTCCTGCCGGCTTCTACCGCTTCGTCCAGCTTGCGCTGCCGAAACAGGGCTTCAACCAACAGCGGCTGTGCACGCCCGGCGTCAATTCCCCGATCCAGCGCCATCTGCGCTTCTTTCTCAGCGGTTGCGAAGTCCCCCGCCGCCAGTGACAGTTTCGCCAGGTGGTAACGCACCTCTCCCGAGCCGGGTTCCTGCTGCGCGGCACTTCTCAATTCAATCAGCGCCGAGGGGTAGTCGCCCTCTGCAACGTACCCCTCCGCAGCGGCGATGTATTCGTCCGCCGACTTCTCGGCGCAGGCCACCAGCAACACAGAGACCAGGCCCGCTGTTGCATATCTGCTAATCAAGTTCATCGTCTTCCCTTCCTATGGATTTAGTGCGACGCGATCGCCTGCCTTGGCTGCTGGCACGCGCAGCGTGAATCAGGATTTACGTACCGCCGGCACGCCCGCCCAGTGTTCGTTGGGGCCTATCCGGCTCCCTTTGGTAACCACGGCTCCGGCAGAAATAATGGCTCCGTCACCCACTGTCACGTCGGACATGATAATGGCTCCGGCGCCCACGGTGACATTGCTGCCCAGGACCACTTTAGCCAGCGCAAAATGACTGCCCTCAATGGCATGAGAGTAGAGAGTGGCGGCGTGGCCAATAATGGTGTTGTCACCTATTTCGGTGAGCGGCGGGTCCAGAATGGTGCCCGGTACAAAACTGTTGGAGCCAATCTTCGTGCCCAGCAGGGCGTAAACCAGCGTTTTCAGCGGCACGGGTAACACTTCGGTGCGGATAAGCGAGTTGAACAGCATGAGGTAAAACAGAATATTTACCTGCGCGCTGAACTCGGCTTTCGATCCCGGCTCCAGAAAGCCCTCCTGCAACGGCATTACCCGCAGGAACAGCCGATAAACGACAAATGCCCAGACGTAAATCAGTACGACCAGTGTCAGGGTATACAACACACTGTAGAAATCTCCCGCCCATGACCTGGTCACCAACACCTGCGTGGAAGCCAGGGCCGCCGCGATAATGACCACCAGCAATGTGAAGAAGACCGCTATCTGCGCTACCGATATTTTTCTCATACGCTTCCCGCCGAAAACACCGTCATGAACCGTTTGCGTTACAAGCCCGTGCCCGGGATGGCGCTCTCGGTGGCCCCCAGGCTAACTCATGACTCTATCCTCATCTCATTGATTATTCTATTGAATTCATGCTTTTGCCCCAGGTTGCCCAGCGATTCTGCGAGGTCTTGCGCAGTTTCGCGATAAGCCGGTTCAGCCAGCACGCGTTTCATAACCGCAGCCAGCCGGTCGGCCCGGCAGGTACCAGCGCGCAATAACACACCCGCGGCAGCACGCTGCAGGGTTGCCATGTTCAAATACTGGTCCAGGTTGCCGGCGATACCGATAACCGGCACACCACCGGCCAGTGCCTGATGGGTCGTGGGACTCCCACCATTGCACACTACCAGGCTGGCCACTTTCACCGCCTCTTTCCCAGGGAGATAGCTGTCCCAGAATACGTTGTCCGGGACAGGCTGCGGCATCTCCGCCCCGGCAGTGGAGACCAGAGCCGTTACCGGCAGCTGCTCCAGAGCCGCCAGCACCTCAGGCAGGAGAGCTACCTGCCCCGAGCTGCCCAGAGTGACATATACCACGGGTTTCTCGGCGGGGATGTCCTGCCACCAGCCGGGCAAGGGAACGGCCGGTGACCAGTTGACCGGGCCGATAAAGTGGTGATGTGCCGGCAGTGGCTGCATGTTGTACAGGCTGGGTAGGTCTGCATACAAGGTCACATCTGCGTGGGTATAGACCTTGCGCAGGTCGAACCCCAGGCTGTGCAAGCCGTGAGAGCGACGCAGGCGATGCATGGGCAGACAGTGCAGCGCGAACGCCAAAGGGCGCGCCAGCGAGAACAGCCACTGACCCAGGGTGGGGCCCAACAGGCGGCTGATGGGCAGCTCCGGCACCGGGAAACGTTGTAAGGCAAAGGGAGACCAGCAGGCATTGCTGACAGTGACATAGGGGACACCCTCCAGTTCTGCGCTGGTCGCCAGGGACAGGCGGAAGTCACCCACTACGATGTCAGGTTGCACTGCAGCAATCAGCCTGCGGTCCTCTTCCACATAAGCTTGCAGCGTTGTCAGGTCATACAGCGCCTCACCCCGATCGAGTCTTGCCATGAATGTTGCCGGCGATATCGACGTGATGTCGTGCTGCTGAAAACAGGCATCATCCAGCAAATGGCGATACAGCGGAGCCTGTGCAAAATGCACTTCATAGAGAGAGGCATCCAGCGACTGCGCCAGGGTGTGCGGCCGGACGACATGCGCCAGCGTCACCGCCTCGGCGACAAAGAGAATGCGGGTACGCTTATTCACCGTTCGTCACTTTTGACCATCACCTGGCCCACTCCGGCCCCGGGCGCCTGCCGGCGCGCTGATAACGCCGCGACAACTGCCCTCAGTGCGCGGCCAAGGCGTCAGAGCTTCCAGTTTTTTCCCCAATAAATCAACAGGATATGAAAATATGCCGGAAAAAACGCTGCTCGCTGGCTGCGCCAATGAAATTCAGGGGCGTATACTGCCTACTGACTACAGACCCCGCAGCTGGAAAGGCAGCGCGAGGCAAAAACGGCGATATAACAGCCGGCTAGGTAAAGGGGATTCATGAAACTGCTGGGCAAAGATCAAACATCTCGCACGCTGCTGGTGGCGCTGGTGGGCGGCGCACTGGTAATCGCACTGTGGCTGGGCAAACCCGGGCCAAAACCGCTGGCACCGCCCGCCATTCAAGCACCTGAGGTCGAAGTAGTGGTGGCACAGCCCGGCAACCGTTCGCTGAGCGTGGAAACCCAGGGTACAGTGCGCCCGCTGCGGGAAATCCAGCTGGTCAGCCAGGTGGGTGGGGTGGTGGAGTCGGTAGCCGCCAGTTTTGCCGCAGGCGGCTTCTTCAAGGCCGACGAAGAACTGCTCAAGATTGAAGACACCGACTACAACTTTGCCATCGCCCGCGCCCAGGCGCAGGTGGCATCGGCGCGCCAGCGCGTTGCCGAGGAGCGGGGACGCGGCCTGCAGGCAAAACGGGAATGGCGTGAACTGGGCAACGCCCAGGCCAATGACCTGTTCCTGCGCAAACCGCAGATCGCCTCTGCCGAGGCCGCTCTCAAGGCAGCCCAGGCGGACCTGGCGGCGGCAAAACTGGACCTGGAGCGCACCTCTATCACCGCACCTTTCAACGGCCGGGTAAGTGACAAGCGCGTTGATATCGGCCAGTTCATCACCCCCGGCACGCACGTCGCCACGGTCTACGATACCGACGTGGCGCAAGTCAGGTTGCCTCTTACCGGGCGCCAGGTAGCCCTGCTGGACCTGCCGCTAAGCCACGACGACACCTCAACGGAGGCCTTTCCCTACCCTCCCGTGGTGCTGCGCGCTGATTTTGCCAACAAAAGCTGGGAATGGCAGGGGCGCATCGTACGCATGGACGCCAGTATCGACGTCAACAGCCGGGTTATCTACGCTGTGGCGGAAACCGATCAGCCTTTTTCACCCGAACCCGGCAGCGGCAAGCCACCGCTTTATCCGGGGTCGTTCGTCAACGCGACGATCAGCGGGAAGATTCTGCCAGACGTGTCAGTACTGCCTGCCTCGGCAGTACGCAACGACACTACCGTTCTGGTAGTAGACGAACAGAACCGAGCGGCGGTGCGCCTGGTCGAGGTGCTCTCTACCACTGCGGATGAGGTATGGGTAACCGGCCTTACCAAGGGGGAGCGGGTGATCGTCAGCGAAGGCGCCAGGTCACTGGCCGGTATGGAAGTATCCGTCAGGCCACTGGCGTCACCCCAGGCGGGGGCAACCCCCTAATGGGAGGCTCCATCCGCTGGTTCGTTGACAACCCGGTAGCAGCCAACCTGCTTATGCTGTTTCTGGTGGTAGGCGGCTTCTTTGGCCTCATGGCGCTGGACAAACAGTTCTTTCCCCGTGTTGAGCTCAACACCATCAGCATTTCCATGCCCTATCCCGGCGCTGGGCCGCGAGAAGTAGAAGAACAGATCTGCGTGCGCATAGAGCAAGCCATTTACGATCTCAACGGCATCAAGGAAATACGCTCTTCGGCACGCGAAGGGCTCGCCACTCTAACCATCAAGGCCGAGACCGGCACTGACGTGCAGCGCCTGACCGCCGAAATCAAGAACCGCGTGGATGCCATAGACAGCTTCCCCGGTGAAGCTGAACGCCCGGTAGTAACGGAGCTGCCCCATCGCTATCACATGGCGGTGGTAACTCTGGCAGGTGAGCTGGGCGAACGGGAACTGAAGGAGCTGGGAGAAGCGCTGCGCGACGACCTCGCTGCACAACCGCATGTCTCTGTCGTAGAGCTCGCGAGCCCGAGGCGGTATGAAGTCTCAATCGAGGTGTCGGAGTACACCCTGCGGCGCTACGGACTCAACTTCGACACCATCGTGACGGCCATTCGAGGCACCTCACTCAACCTCCCCGCCGGCACAATAAAGGCCAGCGATGGCGACATCCGGCTACAAAGCCGCGGGCAGGCCTACACCAGGGAAGAGTTTGAGAACATTCCCCTGCTCAGCAATACCGATGGCACCCAGATCGTACTGGGCGATGTCGCCACCATTGTGGACGGCTTCGAAGACCTCGACATCCAGACGCGCTTCAATGGCAAGCCTTCACATAACCTGCACGTTTACGTGACATCCCGGCCCAACACGCTGGCCACCAGTAAAGTTGTCAATGAATGGCTTGAGCGGGCCAGGGAAACCCTGCCCGACGGGGTGGAACTGGAGGTATGGCAGGACTCATCCCTGCCGTTTCAGGAGCGCATCAACACTCTGGTCAATAACGGTCTGGGCGGACTGGTGCTGGTCTTTATCGTGTTAATGCTGTTCCTGCGACCGCAGATTGCACTGTGGGTCTGCGTGGGCATTGTGGTGGCCTTCATGGGCTCCTTCTTTTTCATGCAATATGCTGGCGTCAGCCTGAACATGATGTCGCTTTTTGCGCTACTGCTTATTCTGGGCATCGTCGTGGATGATGCGATCATAGTGGGCGAGTCCATCCACTCCCGCCAGATGGCCGGCTTCAAAGGGGCAAATGGCGCCAAGAGTGGCGCCAGAATCGTTTTTCGCCCGGTTATGTATGCCGTGCTCAGTACAATGATTTTCTTTGCCGCGATGTTGTTCCTGCCCGGTGATCTGGCCACCGTCGCCAGGAGCGTTGCCGTTGTCGCACTGCTCGCGCTTGGCTGTTCCCTGCTGGAGTCGCTGTGGATACTGCCCTCTCACCTTGCGCCCATGCGCGAGCCAGTTCCCAGCCGTTTCCAGCTTCTGCGCAATTGGGAGACGTTCCGCTTACGGTTTGCCGATGGCCTCACCCACTTTGCACACAACAAGTATCGCCCCCTGCTCTCCAATTGCCTGGATAACAATCTGCTGGTCTGCGCTTTGTTCGTGCTGGCGTTATTCTTCAGTCTGGCCCTCTATGGCGGAGGCTGGCTACGTTCATCCTTTTTCCCGGTAGTTCAATCTGACTACGTCACCGCGCACATCAAGCTACCGGAGGGAGGTGCTTTCAACGACGCTGTAAGCATGCTGGACAAGGTGGAGTCTGCTGCCCTGCTGTTGAAGACGGAACTGAACGGAGGTGCAGAGGGTGATACCGGGCGTTTGCAGATAGGGAATATTGAGTCGGAAGTGGCGGAGGACGCAATCCGCGTAGTGGTGGAATCGCGCTCGGACGAGGTAGACACAGCACAATTGGCTTTGCGTTGGCAGGACCTCATAGGCGATATCGGTGATGTGGAGGATTTCTCCATGAACTACACGCTCAATGACCTGGGCAAGCCAATCAAACTGGTACTCGCCTCAACCCACTTCGAAGACCTGCAGCTTATCTCCAGCGAAGCCAGCCAGCTGTTGCAGGCTTATCCCGGGGTGCACAATGTGCGCGACAGCCTGCAGTCGCAGCAACAGGAGATCGTTCTGGAACTGAAGCCGGCGGCGGAAAACCTCTCTATCACGCTGGCTGCCCTCGCCAACCAGGTCCGCACCGCATTCCACGGCGCCGAGGTGCAACGCATACCCAGGCTGCGCGAAGATGTCCGGGTAATGGTGCGCTACCCCGAAACGGACAGGGTCTCGGTGAACAACCTTCGCGACATGCGCATTCGCTCACCCTCCGGTGAAGAGGTGCCTTTTGATACCGTAGCCAGCGTAAGGTTTGAAGCCGGATACCCCACCATAGAGCGCCTGAACCGGAAGCGCACTGTTGAGATTACAGCCGAGGTTGCCGATGGTACCAGCGCCCCCAGGGCCATCGTGCAGGACATTGCCACAACTTACCTGCCACAGTGGCAGCAACGCTTTCCCGACCTGACCATGGAAATGGGCGGCGAGTTGCGCGAACAGGCAGAATTTCTCGGCGCACTGATCAAGTACATGGTGCTGGCCATGATAGGCAGCTATGCGCTCATGGCCATTCCATTCGGATCCTACTGGCAACCACTGCTGGTGCTCACAGCGGTGCCTTTTGGTGTGATGGGGGCCATTTTCGGCCACCTGCTGATGGGGCTGGACGTCAGCCTGATGTCTTTGCTGGGCATCGTTGCCTGTGCCGGCGTGGTGGTGAATGACAATCTGGTGCTGATAGACCGCATCAACAATCTGCAGTCCTGGGGATCCAGCCTGAAAGATGCGCTGGTGCAGGCCGGGGAGGACCGTTTCCGCCCCATCGCGCTGACGTCGCTGACCACTTTTGTCGGCCTGTTGCCGATCATGGCCGAAACCAGCTTTCAGGCCCAGTTCCTGATACCCATGGTGGTGTCGCTGGCATTCGGTGTGCTGTTTGCCACGGGTGTCACCCTGCTGTTGGTGCCCAGCCTCTACCTGCTGGGCGTGCAAATCGCCTCCGGGGTGAAGAGCAGGACAACCGCAGCCAGCAACCCCAGCGAGAGCGAGTCACCGGACGCCCGGGAGCAGGGGTAGCCAGCGAGCAAAAGTTGACGAAGATCAGGCCTTATCGAGGAGCAACTTCGACAGCGGTGGTCTGATCGACCTGGATGTGGGGGGCGTACCGAAACCGACCCGCCCCATATATACGCGTCGTGAAGCATCGAGCCCACTGAGGCTGTCGAGATCCGCTGCCACTTTGGTAGCGCGATCCTGCTCATCGCTGGCAACGGTAAAACGCAGACCATCAGCGACATACCGGGAAAAGATCAATGGGGTCATCTCTGGCTGGAACTGCAGCCCCTGGCGCGTAGCCTCCAGCCAGAAACGCTGCATGGCACGGCCCCCTTCCAGGAAATCATCAACAGATTGCACGGGTTCATCCGCCACAATCACAAAATGCGCCCCACAACAATAGCCGGGCAGCAAATCCATCTGCAGACGCGGCGGCCAGGTGCCGGCGAAGAAACGGTTGAACAATTTTACCCGCGTCCAACTCTGTAAGACCCAACGCATGATGCGGGTGACCGGGAAACCGACTCCGATGGCATGCTCCGGGATGCGATCTTCACTGAACCGGGTACCCCATTCGATATTCTGGCGGTGGACTTCGTATGCTTCCGGCGTGGTGAGGCGTATGTGTGCACTGCGAAACAGCAGTTTCGCCATCTCCCAGCGCGTCTTGCTGCCTTCAAGCCAAACCACGCGATAGCCCTCTCCCACCGCCTGCTCCATGGCCTCCTTCTGGGCCACCGCCAGGGTGCGGGTGGTAAACGGCCTGCGCTGGGTAACCCGCGCCTGGACGAAAGGCAGCAGCGCGTCGGGTTCAATGCCAGCGTCTGCCTCCAGACGCAGGTCAATCTGCAGGGCCGTCTCCGGCGTGTCCGGCCGACGGCTGAAGGTCGCCCGCATGCCTTCACCCGAGGCCGCTATGGCAATGGTCTGCAGCAGCGCGCCCACAGCAATCTGGCTGGAGCTGCCATCCAGGTCATAGACACACCAGTCGCGGGTATCGACGGTATGAATCAGCACGTTATGGTCATCGACAATCTCAAATCGCCAGGGCTGCTCGTTGTCGCCGCTGGGTGCCCAACGAGCCAGGTCGAGGATACGATCCACGGCCCGCTTGTAGGTTTTGCCGGCTACCACATCGGGCGCGCTGTCCATCACCCGCTTGCGGGCGATCTTCAGACCAAGCATCTGGATTGGATTTCGGTTGCCCCCCGGACGCCAGGTCCTGGTGAGTTTGTTGCGGTAGGCATCGAAGTGAATGCCGCGCGGGGCAGTAGGCACGCCGCCGCGATTCAGCAGAATCTTCAATGCGTAGGTACCGGCAAAGCCCGCGCAAAGCTCGCAGGCCATTGGTGTTGAAGGCCCCCGACGCTCGCTGAAGCTCACCCGGCTGTCATCCGCCAGATAGTTCATCTGCAGACGTGCAGGCGCCAGTCCCAGCATGAAACGCAAAGCCTGCTCGTCGGCATCACAGCCTTTCATGCGGAAGTACTCCTCAAAACTCATGCCCCCCGGCATGAACACCAGCAGGGCTGAGCCCATACCCAGCGGGGCGGCAGTGATCGAGGGAATACCACGCTCCGCGCAGGCGGCAAACACCTTGTTGCGAATTTCAAGAGCAAAGAAATCAAGGCTGTCGACGTAAAGGTCCACGCCCTGCAGAAACGCATCCAGGTTGTCGTCGTTAACCCCTTCCGGAAACGTACTGACGCCCAGTTCAGGATTGATATCGCAAGCCATTTCCGTGAGCACGTCCACTTTGGGGCGGTTCAACTGGCTGACGAAGGCACCGGCCTGACGATTGAAGTTCTGGATTTCGAAGCTATCGAAGTCGGCGATATTAAACTGGCCCACACCCAGCCTGGTGAGCGTCAGCAGGTGGCTGCCACCCACTCCACCAAGCCCTGCAATGGCCACCCGTTTTGCTCTGAGGATAGCTTGCTCTGTCTCGGTGACCCAGCCAAGATTGCGGGAGAAGGCGGCATGGTAATCAAACATTCAGGCTACGTCGGTCTGTAAGCTGTCAAAGTGGGCACTGAGGCTGGCGCGTTCAAGCTCATAAAGTGCCTGCAAGTCAGCTCGCATGGTGGGCAGCGCCGCTTCAATGTTGAGGAAATAAGGAGCCCGGCGACCGTGATATTCCACTCGTTGACCCACCTTGCGGGCGCGAATACCCTGCTGCCGCAGCAGCCGGGGAAGATAGGGTTCCATCATAGCCAGAATATTGGGTCGTCCCGCCAGATCTGCCGCGGCAAAACCTGCCAGCAGGGTCACAATGCCTACCAAAGAGAAACTGCGTTGCTCGAGATGACAGCACTCTTCGCCTAAATGATCCTGTAATTGACCAAGGCGGCGACGGAACGTGGTATCCACCGCCAGCCGTGAACACTCCACAACGGTGTCCCTGTCCTCATAGAGTAACCCGGCATGCTCTACATCGATGCTGTCGCGACAATGAGGCTCGAAGGGCATCAACCGGGCCTCCGACGCCTCCACCATGCGCACACAGCTAACGGGCAAACCGCTTCTTTTATGGGTCACCAGACAGGTAAGGGAGTGATTATCGTACTGGTCGCGCTCCAGGCCATCCGGAAACTGTTCAGCGGGTTCCAGACCGAGTTCCTCGCAGTAGACGCGATAGCGAATACCATAGGTTGCCTCCAGTTGCTCCTGGGTTGTCGCTAGGTCAATCCTGAAGAACCGCCTGAAATTGTCTACCAGCGGCAGCTTGCCCTCTTCCACCTTACTGAGCCTGCTCGTTATAGCTTCTGTTTATCTGCAAGTGTATTTCACCGTAGAGTTCCTTCAGATCAGCACGCATGCTCTCCAGCGCTGATTGCGTGGTGATGAAATAGGGGGCCCGCAGGCCATGGTAGTCGATATCCTGCCCGGCGCGCAGAAAGTTGATCCCTGACCGTTTCAGCAAACGCGGGAGAAAGGGCTCCATCATCGCGAATACATTGTTGCGCCCGGCAACGTCCGTCAGGGCGGTCGCCGCCAGAAAACATGCAACCGCTATCATTGAGAAAGTGCGGCGCTCCTGCCGGGTCGCGTCCAGCCCTTCTACCTCACCATAGCGGCTGATCTTCTCCCCGGCCCGTCGCCGGAAAGCGCCATCCACTGCCAGGCGGGAAATCTCACATACCGTGCTGCGATCCAGCGCCAGGTCATTCACAAATTTACTATCGAGGCTGGCGCCGCAATGTTTTTCAAATGGTAGCTGGTCCACCCCATCGACGCCGGTGGGGCTCACCAGCCGCACACAGCCAGCGGGAAGACCGGAAGATTTATGGGTTACCAGCGCATGCAGTGAACTTGCATCGAACTCATCCTTTTCCTGATGATCCGGGAACAACTCTGCCGGCTCATACTTGAACTCGTCACAATAGACGCTGTAGCGAATCTCGAAGACTTTGCTCTTGTCTGCATCGGAGGCCGCGAAGGAGATATCGAAATAGCGCAGGAAATTCTCACTCAGCGAATACTGCATCAAACCCACACCGACCACTCCAACACTGAAATATGCATAGATTAGTTTATAGAAGTAGCAGCGCGATTTCCCGACTTTTTTCTTCGCTTCCCGCCTGGCAACCACGATGCGCCACAGATCAACCCGTTTCGCTCAACTGCTGCAGCAGACCCAGCACGCCTCTCTCGATCAGGTCATACACCTCCCTGAAATCCTCCAGGCTGCCATAATAGGGGTCTGGCACATCAGCGGACTGCCCGCCCTGGATGTGCGACAACAGCAGGCTGATTTTCTGCCTGTGCACCACCGGGCAGACCTGCAGCAGATCGCGCTCGTTCGACCGGTCCATGGCAATACAGTAATCACTGGCAGCGAGCAGCTTCTCAGTCACCCTGGTGGCGCGAATTCCGGACAAACTGACGCCAGCTTGCTGTGCAAGATTAAGGGCTCGCTGGTCTGGCCTGGCGCCAGGCATAGTCGCTTTAGTGCCTGCTGAATGGACTTTCACCTTGCGCGCCAGGCCCGCTTTGCGCAGATGATGCCGCAACAATCCCTCCGCAAGCGGAGAACGGCAGATATTTTGGGTGCAGACGAAAAGCACCCGGGTTTTGCGTTCGAAGGGGGGCAGGAACCTAGTCCAGGAGGGCATGTACATAAATGGCGGGAATCGCATAGCTGATGCCAGAGGGGCGTTCCAGCATGGTCTCCCTGCTTTCCTTTACAAAAACACTGTTGAGCACTCCTACGACTACGCCCGAGGCGACGTCGTAAACCGGACTCCCACTGTTGCCGGGATAGGCAACCACGTCAAGCTGGAATACATCGTAGCGATCGCGCAGTCTCTTCAGTTGCACCGGGTCCAGGTTTCGGGCGTTTTCCATTGGTCTGGCAACGGGTGTGATGGCCGATACTATACCCGTGTGAGTAACCGGGTAGAGGCCCAGTACCATACCCATGGGAAAACCTGTAAGCGCGACACTCTGCCCCTCGCGCACGGTATTGGAGTCGCCGAGCTGCAAGGCTGGTAATGCTGCGCCGTCTATCTCCAGCAGCGCCAGGTCGTGCTCGTCGTCTCTCTTCACCACCCGGGCGGGATGCGCCCTGCCCTGGGCGCCCCTGCCCACAAATATGGCGAGGGTCTGATTATTCTTGGTATCGATTTCTTCCGGGATGACATGGGCATTAGTGATGATCTGCCGCCCGTTGCCTACCACAAAGCCGGTACCGCGATAAGCGACGGGATCATTCTTGCGATTGGGTTGGCGCGAAGGGTACAGCGTGCCAACGCCCACAATGCTCGGCCTGATGCTATCGATTACATCGGGCAGCGACGCGGCGCCGGCAACAGGGGAGATTGCCCACAGCAGGAAAGAAAATATTGTCAGAGCAAGGTTTCTGCACAACGTGTCGCCGGTCACAGATCCTGCTTTTTTTCCTTGCCTCACGAATGTCATCCTTTCACAATCCCTCTGCGGTGTGGCTGTTTATGCTACATTGGAGGCAATAGTAACACTACCTCAATGGCCGCCGCGGCGGTAACGCCAGCAACCGGGTCCGCATCCACGAGCTCATAGGAAAACTGTCCAAGATCATGATGATTCTACGCGTCGCAGTCACCACAGCCCTTATACTTCTGCAAATTGCCTGCAGCGGCGAACTCACCAGCGAACAGCATATGGAGAAGGCGCGACAGTTCGTTGCCGACTCCGAGTACAACGCCGCCATTATCGAACTGAAGAACGCCCTGCAGAAAGACAGCGCGCTGGCTGAGGCGCGCTGGCTGCTGGGGAAAACCTACCTGGAAGCGGGCGAACCCGCCTCTGCCGAGAAAGAACTGCTACGAGCGCAGGAACTCGGTTGGCCATTGAATGATACCCGCCCACTGCTTGCCAGGGCGCTGCTGGGTCAGGGACGCTATGCAGCGGTAAGAGAACTGGGCATCGAAGGCCTGACGGCGGCCTCGGCTGCGCAATTGCTGGCCACACAGGCGAATGCCGAGCTGGCCCAGGGTGAAGTGGAGCAGGCGCAGCGGCTGATCGCGCTGGCGATCGAAAAGCAACCCGGTACTCGCGACCCTCTCATCCGGTTGGCGGAAGTTCGCGTTCTGGGCGCACAGGGTGAGACAAAGCAGGCCATTGCAGCGATAGACGAATTGCTTGGCTATGCCCCTGAGCTGGCCGAGGCCTGGAGCCTGCGAGGAGACCTGCTTTACGGCGAATCGGATTGGGACGGAGCGAAGGCCGCATTCGCTAAAACACTCTCGCTGTCGCCGCAGCGTTTTACAGACCGTGTCAAGCGGGCCATGATAGCAATGCACACCCAGGACTTTGAGACAGCACAAGCAGACACCAACCTGCTGCTGGAGGCCTCGCCGCAAAACCCGACCGCCAACTACATCAGCGGCATACTGCAATTCCGCACCGGCGACTATGCCGGGGCGATTACCGCGCTGTCGGTTGCCGAGCCCATTTCAGCAAATTTTCCGGCAGTGCTTTTTTACCTGGGCAGTGCCCACTTGCTGACGGGCAGCAATGACCGCGCAGCTGTGTACGCCCAGCAGTATTATCGGGCTTCCCCCAGCGTTGTTGAAGGCCGGGTACTACTGGCCGCCATCAGGTTGCAGCAACGCAAACCAGCCGAGGTACAGGATCTGCTGCAACCGGTCATCGACGAGCAACCGGAGCACATAGGCGCTCTCAAGTTGCTGGCCAACGCTGCAATGCTCGAGAACCGGACAGACGAGGGTCTCGAGCTGCTGCAGCGCGTCGCACAACTGCAGCCGGATTCAGCCGCTGCGCAGATCAGACTGGGCACCGGGCTGCTCATCGCAGGCAAAAAAGACGAAGGCACCAGGCTTATTGAGACCGGACTGGAACTGGACCCTCAGTACCAGCAAGCAGACATTATGCTGGTCATGAATCATGCACAGAGCGGCGACCTCGAAAGCGCGATTGAGGCCGCAGAGGCTTATCGCCGCCGCAACCCGACCAGTGCTACGCCGCACATTCTGCTGGGCAGGGTATTCCTTCTGGATGAGCAGGACCAGGCAGCCAGGGGCGCTTTTGAAGACGCGCTTGAGCTGGACCCGGGCAACCCCGGGGCAAACCACCAGCTCGCGCAAATGGCCGTGGCGGACGGCGACCTGGCGACAGCCAGAAGCTACTATCAATCAACTCTGGATACCCATCCCGACTCTCTCAATACGCTACTGCAGCTGGCTCGCCTGGACGTAAGAGAGAACAACAAGGAAGCGCTGCTTGCACACCTGGAGCAAGCGATAGAAGCACACCCGGAAGAGCTGGCGCCAAGGTTATTCCTGGCACGCTATCACCTGGCTGAGAGCGAGCCGGAGCAGGTAGCACCGCTGTTCACGCCTCTCGATGAACTACAGAAGCGGTCATCCCAGGTGCTCTACATACAGGCCCTCGCGCAGCTCGCACAGCGCCAGAATACAGACGCACAGTACACCCTGGAACAGCTGCTTGATGTTTCACCAAACGACCCGCTGACACATCATTTACTGGCTACCGCTGCGGCCAGGACCGGGGACCGCGAACAGGCCGAAAAAGAATGGCTGCGTGCCGTCGAAATTGACCCCGACTACGTGCCTGCGCTCACAGAGCTGGCCAGATTTTCAATGTCCGAGCCTGCCACTGACAAGTACGACGAATACTTTGACCGCGTGCTAAAGCTGGCGCCGGAAGCCCTGGACACCCTGCGCCTCAGGGCTGCCAAAGCCCTGCGCGCCGGCGATAACACAGGCGCCACGAAAATTGCCCAACAAGCATTTGCTACCTACCCGCAAACGCAGACACTGTTGGAACTGTGCAGCTATCATGCAGCTGCCGGGGACAGGGACGAGAGTCGCGCACTACTGAAAAAATGGTTGAGCGACAATCCACAGGATGCACCAGCAAGGGTTGCGCTGGCCAGTTACCACCAGGCAGACAACGATATTGACGCTGCCAATAAAGAGTATGCCAACGTTCTCGAAATTGACGCCAATAATCTCATTGCCCTCAACAACCTGGCATGGAATATCAGGTTGAATAATCCTGCCAAGGCGCTGGAGTACATCAACAGGGCTGTCGAACTGGTTCCCGAACAGCCGGAGATACTCGACACACTCGCCGTCATTCAGCACCTGAACGGCGAGCACAAGCGGGCGCTGCGAAATGTACGCAGAGCACTGGAGAAGACGCCAGACAACTTGTCCATGCAGTATCACCAGGCCATGATTGAGGCCGCGCTGGGCAGGCGTGAATCGGCGATAGCCTCGCTGGAAGAACTCACCGCCCCCGGTGCCTCCCCATTCCCTGACAAGGAAGAGGCCGCCGCCCTGCTTGAATCACTGCAACAATGAGCCTGTCGGCAGCTTGCCGCGGAATAGCGGCCGGTCCGGCAGCACCGCCCCTCCAACGCCATTGCCACTGCGCACTGGCTAAAGCTAAACACAGGCCCTGGAATACAGCGCTATGGCGTACCTGATTCACCAGTTCATCGCGGAGCAAGCCGCACGCACACCGCAAGCACCCGCCCTTCTGTTCAAAGACCAGGTCCTGAACTATGGCGAGCTACAGGGCGCTACAGAAGCTACCGCCAGCGGTCTTCTGGCATTGGGCGTGGGACCGGGAGAGCGCGTTGCGGTATATCTACCCAAGCAGCCGGAGACCGTTTTGGGCCTTTTCGGCGCCGCAGCAGCTGGCGGCGCCTTTGTGCCGATCAACCCGCTGCTCAAGCCGCGCCAGGTCGCTTATATTCTCGACCACTGTGATGTTCGCGTACTGATCACATCCAGCCAGCGCCTGAAACTGCTGCAGGACGTGCTGCAAGACTGCCCGGCGCTGCGCAGCGTGGTAGTGGTTGAACAGGAAGCGCCCGAGCTGAGCCAGACGGCGCCTTCAGTCGAGTTGCTTAACTGGAGCGAGTTCACCACCAGCGGTCAGGGCCTTGTGCGTCACCGCCGGATAGACACAGACATGGCCGCCATTCTGTATACCTCAGGTAGCACAGGCAACCCTAAAGGGGTGGTACTTTCCCATCGCAACATGGTAGCCGGAGCTCACAGTGTGGCTGACTACCTGGGCAATACAGCAGACGACCGCGTGCTGGCCGTATTGCCACTCAGCTTTGACGCCGGGCTGAGCCAGTTGACCACCGCATTCAGCGTTGGCGCCTCTGCGGTGCTGATGGATTATCTGTTGCCACGAGACGTTATTCGCGCGGTGGTAAAATATGGGGTAACCGGGCTCGGTGCAGTTCCTCCCCTGTGGAACCAGTTGGTGGGACTGGAATGGCCGGACGAGGCAGCTCAATCGCTACGCTACATCACCAACACCGGTGGGGCGATGCCGGTGTCTACCACCAGGGCACTGCAGCAAGCCCTGCCCAATACTGATATCTATCTGATGTACGGGCTCACCGAGGCGTTTCGCTCTACCTACCTGCCACCCGGGCAAGTTGGCGTTCGGCCTGAATCCATGGGCAAAGCCATCCCCAACGCCGAAATCCTGGTAGTGAACGAGCACGGCGAAGTGTGCGGCCCGGGAGAGCCCGGCGAGCTCGTACACCGGGGCGCACTGGTGTCCCTGGGCTACTGGAATGACCCGGAAAAAACAGCAGAGCGTTTCAAACCCGCCCCAGGGCAGGTCGGAGAAATTCCCGTTACCGAATTGGCGGTATGGTCTGGAGACCAGGTCGTAAGAGATGAAGAAGGTTACCTGTATTTTGTCAGCCGTCAGGACGATATGATCAAGACCTCGGGCTACCGTGTCAGCCCGACGGAAGTAGAAGAGGTAGCCTATGCTTCAGGCCAGGTGGCCGGGGCGGCGGCGCTGGGCCTTGGCCACGCAACGCTGGGACAAGCGATAGCTTTGATTACCAGTCATCATGAGGGCGTTACTGATATCGATACAGTGCATGAGCAGTTGCTGGCCCATTGCCGCAAGGAGCTACCCAACTTCATGGTGCCGATGAAAATAGTCGTGCGCGACAGCCTGCCACATAACCAGAACGGCAAAATCGACAGGCGAGCGCTGGCTGAGGAGTACCGGGATATCTTCCGGGAGACACCGTGACTGTAAACAGGGCAGACACTGCGGTGCCGCAGCATGCACCCATGGATCAATTCCCGATCGTAGACAATTGCCTACAGATTGGCGGCGAGCCCGTCACCGATATCGCGGCGAGGGCGGGTACCCCCTTTTACGCCTACGACAAGGCCGTTATCAGTAAAACGGTACACGACCTGCGCGCTATTCTGCCTGAGCACGTTAACCTCCACTATGCAATCAAGGCCAACCCTATGCCGGCGGTAGTAGAGCATACTGCAGGCCTCGTCGACGGTCTGGATGTCGCCTCGGCGGGCGAGCTGGCCCTGGCATTGAGTTCAGGTACAGACCCCGCATGTATCAGTTTCGCAGGCCCTGGAAAGTCGGACGATGACCTGCTCGCCGCAGTAACGGCTAACGTCATCATATGCATGGAGTCCGCGAGCGAAATGGCTCGCATTTCCGCACTGGCGACGGCAACCGGAAGACGACCACGCGTGGCCGTCAGGGTGAACCCGGAGTTTGAACTCAAATTATCCGGGATGAGAATGGGAGGCAGCCCCAAACCCTTTGGTATCGACGCGGAGTGCGTGCCTGACCTGCTTGCCCAGCTGGGTGAACTGCCGCTGGAATTTATGGGTTTTCACATATTCAGCGGCTCTCAGAACCTGCGTGCTGATGCGATCATTGAAGCACAGACCAGGACAGTTGAACTGGCCCTGCAACTGGCTGAGGCAGCGCCGGGGCCGGTACGCTGGCTTAACATCGGGGGAGGCCTGGGCGTGCCTTACTTCCCCGGAGAAGAGCGTCTGGACCTCGCACCCATTGCCAGCAACCTGCAATCCCTGCTGACAAAGCTCCGGGCGCGCATGCCAGGAGTGGAGGTCGTCATGGAACTGGGCCGCTACCTGGTAGCAGAGGCAGGGATATACGTCTGCCAGATACTCGATCGTAAGGTATCGCGCGGAGAGACATTCCTTATTGCCAACGGCGGTCTACACCATCATCTGGCTCTCTCGGGTAACTTCGGACAGGTAATCCGCAAGAACTATCCGGTATGCATTGGCAATCGCGTGCAGGCTGTGGAATCCGAGGCGGTTAACGTGGCCGGCCCGCTGTGCACACCGCTGGACGTTCTGGCCACCAATATGGTGCTGCCAAAGGCATCCCCCGGCGACCTGTTGGTCGTATTTCAATCCGGTGCCTATGGTTACAGCGCAAGTCCGCGCGACTTTCTCGGCCACCCCCAGCCTGCGCAAATACTTCTTTAAGCCTGACGCAGCTAAAAGCGCTTTTTTATCATATACTTGGCAACCGCCAAGCCGCTGATTCCGCTAGTGCAGGCACGCCTGAGGTCACCAACATTCACGGGAACGACACAGTTTCGTAACCCTTTGCCGGTGTAATTGTTAAGCGGGTCACATACTGCGGAAAATTTCCGGCAAGGTGGAGAATCTTCTGCTACTTTCCAAACTGTAGCCTCAACTCTGGTCTGGCACATGTAGGGAGCGCGGTGTACACCTTCGCGCTTGTTGCCCGACCCACTGAAGAGAACAAAAACCATCGGCAAATGCGACTCGATCGCATTCTGGCGGAGGAAGGATTTTAGACCATGGCAACGGTAAGAATTTTCAATCACCACGTCCACGCGACCTTTTACTGGCTCGCGCTGGCGGACTTCGTACTGTTTATTCTGTCCTTTTACCTCGGCACCTATATCTACTTCTTTTTCGAACCCGGCGGTTTCGCCAAATATGCTGGCCAGATACCTGGCAGAGCCCTGATGTACTCCTCCGTAACCGTCATCTGCCTGCTTGCGATGGGGCTGTATGAACCGCGCATGCGCGAGGGTGCGTCAGGCGTGCTGTTGCGCACTGCGGGCGGTTTCGTGGCGGCAACCCTGGTCATGGCGTCCATGTTCTACCTGTTGCCGGAATTGCACCTGTGGCGAGGCATTTATGTATATTCAGCCATCGTTGCCGTGGCGGCTAACCTGAGCAACCGGTCCCTGTTCAATCGCGTAACCGACCTGGACCAATTCAAGCGCCGGGTTCTGGTATACGGCTCCGGAGAAGCCGCCTCCACCATTACCAAAACCATGCGCCGCCGATCTGATCGCAAGGGCTTCACCATTGTCGGCTTCGTGCGGGTGAATGGCGAAGAGCCTCTGGTGGGCAACGAGCGCATTATTAATCTGCGTCAGCCGCTGGCAGAGTACGCGGGCCAGACAGAGATAGACCAGATTGTTGTGGCACTGGATGATGAGCGCGACACTCTGCCAATGGGCGAATTATTTGAGTGCCGCCTGAATGGCGTAAAAGTATCGGGACTGGTGAATTTCTTTGAAGAGGAAGCAGGAAAGATACTGGTGGACTTCGTTACCAATACCTGGATGGCTTTCGCCGACGGCTTCAAAAGCAGCGCTGCCTCAAATATGGCCAAACGCTGCTTCGATGTCAGCGCCAGTTTCATCCTGTTAATGTTCGCATGGCCCGTGATGTTGCTCGCTGCACTCGCCATCTGGCTGGAGGATGGCTTCAGTGCCCCGATTTTCTTCCGCCAGAAGCGCGTGGGGATGCACGGCAAGCACTTTGAGGTGCTCAAACTACGCAGCATGTCGGTGGACGCTGAAGGAGACGGCAAGGCGCGCTGGGCCACCACTAACGACAGCCGCGTCACCCGGGTTGGCGCATTCATCCGCAAAACACGCATCGACGAGTTACCGCAGATTCTCAATGTGCTCTCGGGCGATATGGCCTTCATCGGCCCGCGGCCGGAGCGGCCCGAATTCGTTGAGGAATTTGAAGAGAAAATCCCTTACTACAAGGCGCGGCATTGCGTGAAGCCGGGCATTACCGGCTGGGCTCAGCTCTGCTACCCCTATGGCGCCTCTGAACACGACGCACGCCAGAAGCTTCAGTTCGACCTTTACTACGTGAAGAACCACAGTCTCTTTCTGGATCTCATGATCATGCTCAATACCGTAGAGGTAGTGCTCTTCGGCAAAGGTGCCCGTTAACTGAACTCCGCTACACGGCATCCCCTACAGGGCGTCCCTACAGGGCGTCCCTAACCCAAACGGGTGAAGCGTCGGAAAACCTTACACTTCTCACTTGTTGCGGCCAGAACTGGCCGCTACCATTGCTCCAAACCCGCTAGAAACATCAAAATTATAAAACGGCACGGATTTTGCTCTACTCCGGGCAACAGTGCTGATAAACATAAAATGGAGCAATATCAAGAATGGACATGGTGCTTATTGTTCTGGGTGTTTTAGGCCTCGGGGCAATCGTCATATCCGCCTACGTGTTTGCAGTGGCCGCCAGAAACTACGTTTCGGCAGAACAAATGCAACAGCGTGCGCACCACCGCAATGCTGCAGCGGGTAAACGCTGGGCCACGCGCAGTGGCACTGACCGTCGCAGCGGCGCGGTAGTGCAGTTTCCGCTGGAGATTGATGGCCAGGTAATTCCCGAGGACAGACGCAAGGGCGCAGACCGACGGCTCGCAGCCTGAACCATTTCTCATTCACCAACGCTACCGTGAAGGCGTGCGCTCCCTCACTCTGGCGCCGCCTCAATTGGCCTGATAAACAAGGTAAATTGGTCTCAGAGCGGTTGTGCGCCCTCCAGCTCAGGCGTTATCATAACGATCACTAACTACTGTCAAACCAGCAGCACCCGGATCCACAGCCTGCGTGAATAACTGGCGTTGACACTTGAATATTTGGAGTACTGGCAGGCAATGAATTCTATCCTCATTATCCTGGGTGTTTTGGGCATCGCCGCCGTTCTGGTTGCCTTTTACGTTTTCGTGGTTGCCGCAAGGGTCTACGTTTCCGACGAACTCCCGCAAACCGCCAGACGGGCCTGGATTGAGCGCAGCAATCGCGACCGTAGAAGGGGAAACGCCGAGAAGTTTCCGCTGACGGTCGATGGACTGTTGGTAGAGGCTGACCGGCGGATGACTGCAGATCGCAGGCAACAATTGCCGGCCTGATTACTCTTCAGGCAGGATTATGCCGGTGTCGGCACGGCGTTAACCCGACAAATACAGGAACCCGCGTGACGCGCGGACCGGTCAGTCGTCGCCACCCTGGTGGCCGCCGGGTGCACCGGAGAAAGGGAAACTGGCCACATTGCCTGCACCCGCTGGTACTTCGGAGATGCGGGCACTACCCTCCTTGTCGACCTCATCGATACGAATGATCGCCTGAAGGGGAATGTAGGAACGGGTTACCCCCTTGAATTCGCTTTTCAGCTTTTCTTCACTGGGGTCAACCACAATCTGCGAGCGCTCCCCGAAGACAAACTCCTCTACCTCGATAAAGCCCCACATATCGCTCTGGTAGATGGCGCGAGCGAACACCTCAAACACCTGGCTGCCATTCTGGAAGATCACTTTATAGACGGGCTGTACTGGCATGATGTCCTCACGGGATGGATCAGGCGGCCTCCGCTGGGCCACCACCTGATTTCAGGGGGCGGCAATGTTACCACCATCTGTGCGAAATACCACCCCGAAAGCCGCGCCCGCTCTAGGTTTCAGCAGGCCGACTGGGTATAATCCGCAGCCCTTCGAAAAGTGGACCAGACCCAGGGTAGCAGTACCCGGGACCAGAGGAATTGTGAGCAAAAAACTGTACATCAAAACCCACGGCTGCCAGATGAACGAGTATGACTCGGCGCGCATGCGCGACCTGCTCGAGGAAAGCCACGACCTGGTTACCACGGACGACCCTGAGGAGGCCGACGTACTGCTCCTAAATACCTGTTCTATAAGGGAAAAAGCCCAGGAGAAAGTCTTCCACCAATTGGGTAGATGGAAGCACCTCAAACAGAAAAATCCCGAGCTGATAATCGGCGTGGGCGGTTGCGTAGCCAGCCAGGAGGGCGAGGAAATTGGCAAACGTGCGCCCTATGTCGACCTGGTGTTCGGCCCCCAGACCCTGCATCGGCTCCCCGAGATGATGGCGCAGCGCAATGCGCAAACAGGCCCCGGTGGGACGCTTGTGGTAGATGTCAGCTTTCCGGAAATTGAGAAATTCGACCGCCTGCCCGAACCGAAAGTGGAAGGACCCTCGGCGTTTGTCTCGATTATGGAAGGTTGCTCCAAATATTGCACCTTCTGTGTTGTGCCTTACACCCGGGGAGAGGAAGTCTCGCGACCCGTGGATGACGTGATTGCGGAAATAGCGCACCTGGCCAGCGGCGGTGTGAAAGAGGTCAACCTGCTGGGGCAGAACGTCAACGCCTACCGCGGCGAGAGTCACGAGGGCGAGATCGTCGATTTCGCCGAGTTGCTGCACTACGTCGCCCGCATACCCGGTATAGAACGCATACGCTATACCACCTCGCACCCGGTGGAGTTCTCCGACGCCCTGATCGAGGCCTACGCTGATATCCCGCAGCTGGTCGACCACCTGCACCTTCCGGTACAGAGCGGCTCCGACAAAATTCTCGCCGCCATGAAACGCGGCCATACCGCGCTGGAGTACAAGTCCAAGATACGCCGACTGCGCAAGATCAGGCCGGACATCAGCATTTCCTCGGATTTCATCATCGGCTTCCCAGGTGAGTCCGATAAGGACTTTGCGGACACCATGAAGCTGATTGAAGACATAGGTTTCGACGTTTCCTTCAGCTTTATCTACAGCGCACGTCCGGGCACACCTGCGGCGGACCTCCCCGACCTTACGCCTGAGGAAACGAAAAAGCAGCGGCTACAGATACTGCAATCGCGCATCAACCAGGAAGCGCAGGCTATCAGCCGTCGCATGGTGGGCAGCGTGCAAAGAATACTGGTTACCGGCGTCTCCAGAAAGGATCCGGGGGAGCTGCAAGGCCGTACTGAGAACAACCGCGCCGTCAATTTCAGCTGCAGCGATCACCAGCTCATCGGTCAATTTGCCGATGTAAGCATCGTAGAGGCCCTGCCCAACTCCCTGCGCGGGATGCTGAGCAGCCATTGACGGCGGCTGAATCCGGTATATCCTTGTCACTCATAACCTTTGCCCGGGTGGGCCGAAAATCCAATTGAATAGCGAAGCTCCCTCGTCGCCACAAACGACGACACAAGACACGCTCTCCCTCGAACCGAATGACGCCCGTCATCTGGCATTGCTATGCGGCCAACTGGACGGACATCTGCGCCAGATTGAACAGCGGCTGGGGATTCACATTAACAACCGGGGCAACCAGTTCCAGTTGAGTGGGCCGGCAGTGCATGTCGCGGCAGGCAAAGACCTGCTCACCCATCTCTATGCGGAAATCTGCCAGGGTGTGGGGCTCAGCCCCGAGTCGCTGCACTTGCAACTCCAGCAGTCCGGGCTTGAGCAACTGGCTGAGGTGGGCAACGGTGAGTCGACCGTTGAAGCCATTCAGGTGATTCGCACCAAACGCACGTCCATCAAGCCTCGCGGGAAGAACCAGCAGGGCTATGTGCGCACCATCAAGTTCAATGACATCAATTTTGGCATAGGCCCCGCCGGTACAGGCAAAACATACCTCGCGGTGGCCTGCGCGGTAGAGGCCCTGCTGGAAGAGCGCGTGCGCAGAATTCTGCTGGTGCGCCCGGCGGTGGAAGCCGGGGAAAAACTGGGCTTTCTGCCCGGCGACCTCAGCCAGAAGATAGACCCTTACCTGCGCCCGCTTTACGATGCGCTATACGAAATGCTCGGTTTTGAGACGGTCAACAAGTACATCGAGCGCAACATCATCGAGGTGGCCCCACTCGCGTTCATGCGCGGGCGCACGCTCAACAACGCATTCATCATCCTGGATGAAGCACAGAACACCACACGCGAGCAGATGAAGATGTTTCTCACCCGTATCGGCTTCGGCTCCACTGCGGTCATTACCGGTGATGCAACCCAGATTGACCTGCCAAAGGGCATCCAGTCGGGACTGACCCACGCCAGCAATATTCTCCAGGGCGTCGATGGCATAGGGTTTACTTACTTCGCCAACAAGGATGTGGTGCGTCACCCTCTCGTGCAGCGGATCGTCACAGCTTACGATGCTCACGAAGACACGGCCACGCAACTGGACAAGAGCAAACCGTGAACCTGCACCTGGACATCCAGTGCGCCAGCGCGGAACCCGTTCCCGAAGAGAAAGACCTGCGAAGCTGGATTCTGGCAGCACTGAAAGGCCGCCGCGCAGCCGACACCGAGATCAGCCTGCGCCTGGTGGATGTAGAGGAAATGGCCTCACTGAATGGGACCTGGCGCGGCAAGACTGGCCCTACCAACGTATTGAGCTTCCCGACTGACCTGCCCGCCGAGCTGGCTCTGCCATTGCTGGGCGATATCGTAATCTGCGCGCCGATCGTGCGCGAGGAAGCTCAGCAACAGCGCAAACCGCTGCAGGCTCACTGGGCGCATTTGGCTGTGCACGGCACACTGCATCTGCTGGGACATGATCACATTGATGAGGACGAGGCCACTATTATGGAAGGCCTGGAAACCCGCATTCTCGCCTCTCTCAACTTTCCCTGCCCCTACTCGGGCAACAGCACCAAGGAGCATGCGCAAGCGTGAACGACGAACAAACAGGCAGCGAAGCGGGAGAACGATCCTGGCTGGATAAAATTGGCCAGCTCTTCTCCAGCGAGCCCAGGAATCGCAACGACCTGCTGGACGTGCTGACGGTGGCCGCCGAAAACGAGGTCATTGACGAGGATGCACGCAGCATTATGGAAGGCGCCATGCAGGTGGCTGACATGCAGGCACGTGACATCATGATACCCCGCGCCCAGATGGTGGTGATCAAGGCCGAGTGCTCGCTGAGTGAGATCCTGCCGCAAATTACCCGCTCGGCCCACTCCCGCTACCCCGTGGTGGGCGAGAATCCTGACGACATACTTGGCATTCTCCTGGCCAAGGACTTGTTGCCGCAGATACTCAACAGCGACCACAGCGATTTCAAAATCGAGTCTTTGCTGCGGCCAACGGTGGTCGTACCGGAAAGCAAACGCCTGAACGTGCTGTTGCGTGAGTTCCGCGAGAACCGCAACCACATGGCTATCGTCATCGACGAGTATGGCGGCGTTGCCGGGCTGGTCACCATTGAGGATGTGCTGGAGGAGATAGTCGGCGAAATCGAGGACGAGACCGACGCGGAGGCAGACCGCTTCATACGCCGCATTTCCGAAGAGGACTATTTCATCAAAGCGCTCACCCCCATCGATGATTTCAATGACTATTTCGGCACCGGGTTCTCCGACGAGGAGTTTGACACCATCGGCGGTCTGGTCATGCAGGCCCTTGGACACATGCCCACGCGTAACGAAGTGGCAGTGATAGACAAGTTCGAGTTCAAGGTCATTAACGCCGACCAGCGCAAGATTCACAGCCTGCGCATGCGCCCTCTGGAAGATTGAGCATCGCCCATGGCTGAAGGCCAGCGCGAGTCCGGATTGTCGCCGCTGCAAGTGCTCTTAATCGCCCCCCTGGCGGGCGCCCTGGTGACGCTATCCCTGGCACCCTTCGACATCTGGCCTGCGGGTATTGTCAGCTGCGCACTGCTGGCCTGGCTCCTCAGCATCTGTCCGCCACGCCAGGCGCTCTGGCGCGGCTGGCTTTACGGGCTGGGCCTGTTCGGCAGTGGCGTGTCCTGGGTTTACGTCAGCATCCACGTGCATGGCTACGCACCTGTTCCCCTGGCGGCACTGCTGACACTACTGTTCTGCGGCGGGCTTGCGGCCTTCCCGGCTATCTTTGCCTGGTGTTACGTGCGGTTTGCTCGCTCATTACCGGGCGGCATGCTGTTGGGTTTTCCGCTCCTCTGGGTGTTGTTCGAGTGGCTGCGCAGCTGGATACTGACCGGCTTCCCCTGGTTACTGCTGGGCTATGCCCACGTCGACACGTGGATAGCCGGCTGGGCCCCTGTGCTGGGTGTATACGGCTTGTCTCTCATCTGTGCAGTAAGCGGTACCTGCCTGTTTCTCGCCTGGCGCAGCCGACAAGCGGTCACCATCGCCCTGTACACGGTGATTGTTGGCCTGCTGTGGGTAGGAGGCGGCGTACTCCAACCCATAAAATGGGTAGCCCCCGCCAGCGAACAAGCCCTGAGCGTGGCTGTCTACCAGCCCAATATTCCGCAGCAGCAAAAGTGGGACCGGCGCTACTACCGGGCAATCCTGGCGCAAATGGAGACGGCCAGTGCGCCGCTGATGGGCGTCGATATACTGGTTTGGCCGGAGGCCGCCGTTCCCGATTACTACCAGAATGCCAGGGGTTTTATCGACCCGATTGCCGAACATGCCAGCCTCATGGAGACCACACTCATCACCGGTATTCCTTTCAGGCCTCAGGGCAAGCGGCAATACCACAACAGCATTCTGGCACTGGGCCAGGGTAGCGGGGTCTACCACAAACAACGTCTGGTCCCGTTTGGTGAATACGTGCCACTGGAAAGTTTGCTACGCGGCCTGATCGCGTTTTTTGATCTGCCCATGTCGGCCTTTACCGCCGGCCCCTCCGGACAGGCACCGCTGCAGGCCGGTGCCTTCCGGGTAGCACCCTATATCTGTTATGAGATCGTCTACCCGGACCTGGTCGCCCGTGGTGCACGCGATGCAGACCTGTTGATAACCATCAGCAACGACAGTTGGTTTGGCGATTCCATCGGCCCGCTGCAGCACCTGCAAATGGCGCAGATGCGCGCGCTGGAAAACGGCCGTTACCTCATACGCGGAACCAACAACGGCGTGTCCGCAATCATCGACGAGCAGGGAAAGATAGTGGTCGCCAGTGAACGTTTTGTCGCCACAACGCTACACGGACAGGTCCAGACCATGCTTGGCAGCACGCCATTCAGCAGCTTCGGCTCAACACCGGTGATCGCCGGCTGCGCCCTGGGCCTCGCGTTGATGTACCTGCTGTACCTGGGTTTCTGGCGCGACCAGGACTAACCGCCATAACTCACCGAACGGCAGACAGATCGCAGTTTTACCTGTTGCTGCTGACCTGTAAGCCTATTGGGTTTCTCGCCGGATCTTGCACGCTGTAAGACATTTTTCTCCTGCGGCCCTGGGCATTTACTGGTAGAATTCGCGCTTCTTTTTTTACCCCTGACAGGACCGAGCCCAGCCGCAATGGACCAGCACTACACCCCCAAGACACTGGAACAGGATGCCCAGGCCCACTGGCTGGACAACAACAGCTTTGCCGTGCAACAGGATGACAACCGCGAGAAGTTCTACTGCCTGGCAATGTTCCCCTACCCCAGCGGCAAGTTGCACATGGGCCACGTGCGCAACTACACCATCGCCGATGTGATCGCGCGTTACCAGCGCATGCAGGGCAGGAATGTACTGCAGCCCATGGGCTGGGATGCCTTCGGCCTGCCAGCGGAAAACGCGGCAATCAAGAACAATGTGCCTCCGGCGAAGTGGACCGCCCAGAATATTGATTACATGCGCGATCAATTGCGTGAGCTTGGCTTTGCCTATGACTGGGACAGGGAAATTGCCACCTGCGACCCAGACTACTATCGCTGGGAGCAGTGGTTCTTTACCCGTCTGTTCGAGAAGGGGCTGGCCTACAAGAAAAAAGCCGAAGTTAACTGGTGCGAAACCGACCAGACAGTACTGGCCAACGAACAGGTTGTTGACGGTTGCTGCTGGCGCTGTGACAACCCTGTGGAGCGCCGCGAGATCGATCAGTGGTTTATCAAGATCACCGACTATGCCGAGCAGTTACTGGCAGACCTGGATGGGCTGGACCAGTGGCCGGAGCAGGTGCGCACCATGCAGCGCAACTGGATTGGTCGCTCTGAGGGCGTGGAGCTGGATTTCGACTACAACGGCGAGCCGCTCACGGTTTATACCACCCGCCCCGACACGCTGATGGGTGCCACCTACCTGGCGGTGGCGCCGCAGCATCCGCTGGCCCAGGCCGCCGCCGGGAATATGCCTGAGCTGGCAGCATTCATCGAGGCGCAGAGCCATATCAAGGTAGCCGAGGCGGACATGGCCACTATGGAAAAGCTGGGCATGGACACCGGCCTGCAGGCTACCCACCCGATTACCGGCGAACAGGTACCCATCTGGGTCGCCAATTTTGTGCTCATGAGTTACGGCTCTGGCGCGGTCATGTCGGTGCCGGCTCACGACGAACGCGATCATGCTTTTGCCACCAAGTACGGTTTGCCTATTGTGCAGGTGGTTGAAAAAACAGGTGAGGACTACGTCTACAGCAGCCACAACTGGCAGGACTGGTACGCGGACAAGGTCGATACTGTCACTATCAACTCCGGCGAGTTTGACGGCCTGGATTTCGACGGCGCATTCAATGCCATTGCCAATCACCTCGAGAGCAAGCAGAAAGGTAAACGCAAGGTGAATTTCCGCCTGCGAGACTGGGGTGTGTCGCGCCAGCGCTACTGGGGAGCACCTATTCCCATCATCAACTGTGACAGTTGCGGCGCGCTTCCCGTACCGGCAGAAGACCTTCCGGTGGTGCTGCCCACGGATGTTGAGTTTGAGGGCATCGGTTCGCCGATCAAGCAGATGCCTGAGTTCTACCAGACACGCTGCCCCGGCTGCGGCGGCGACGCCGTGCGCGAGACCGACACCTTCGATACCTTCATGGAGTCGTCCTGGTACTACGCGCGCTACGGCTGCGCCAACAACGCAACTGCCATGCTCGATGGTGAAGCAGATTACTGGACACCGGTCGATCAGTACGTAGGCGGTATTGAGCACGCTATCCTGCACCTGCTGTACGCGCGCTTCTTCCACAAATTGATGCGCGACGAAGGGCTGGTAAGTTCTGACGAGCCATTCACCCGCCTGCTGACCCAGGGCATGGTCCTCAAGGACGGCGCCAAGATGTCCAAGTCCAAGGGCAACACGGTAGACCCACAGGCACTCATTGACCGCTATGGTGCCGACACTGTGCGCCTGTTCTCCATGTTTGCGGCCCCGCCGGAGCAGTCCCTGGAATGGTCAGACTCGGGCGTGGAAGGCGCGAACCGTTTCCTCAAGCGCCTGTGGAAACTGGTCAGTGGTCATGTCGCCGCAGGCCCGGCCCCGGCGCTGGATGCCGGCAGTCTTGATGAGCAGCAAAAGAATGCACGGCGCAAGACCCATGAAACCATCGCCAAGGTGAGCGACGATTATGGCCGCCGACAAACCTTCAATACCGCTATCGCCGCCATCATGGAGCTGTGCAACGAGTTGGGCAAGCTGGATGACAGCGCACAAAGCCGCGCGGTAATGGCCGAGGCACTGCGTGCCGTCACGCTGATGCTCAACCCCATTGTGCCGCACATCTGCCATAGCCTCTGGCCGGCCCTGGGAGGAGAAGGTGACGTGCTGAATGCCCCATGGCCCGCGATTGACGAGGCGGCCCTGACCCGTGACAGCATTGAAGTGGTAGTGCAGGTGAACGGCAAGGTTCGTGCAAAGATGCAGGTAGCAGCTGACGCCGACAAGCCTGCGGTGGAGGCCGCTGCCATGGAGCAGGACAACGTACAGCGTTTTCTGGAGGGGGTCACCGTGCGCAAGGTGATTGTAGTGCCAGGCAAATTGGTTAATATTGTCGCCAACTGACTATCCGGGATAACTATTATGCAGCGGCGTCTCGCCCGAACCTCTTTTCTGCTAAGCGTAGCCGTATTGCTGTCGGCCTGCGGGTTTCATTTACGCGGCACCGGCGACGTGGCGGTTTCCGAGCAATGGCGCTCCATGTACCTGGTTAGCAACAATCCCAACAGCGAATTCAGCCGGGAAGTAAAAACCCGCTTTGCGGCCAATGGTGTTGCCTGGCAGGAAGACAAATCAACAGCCAGCTTCCAACTGGTGCTGGGGCCTGAACGCTTCAGCCAGCGCAACCTGTCTCTCAATGCCGAAGCGCGCGCAGCCGAGTTCGAACTAACCATGCGCTCTACGTTTTCTGTACGCGATGCTGCCGGCGAGGAAATCATGGCAGACACCACCGGCTCTGTCGTCAAGCAGATGGAGAACGACCCACGCAACGTGGTTGGCAAAGCGGAAGAAATCCGTATTTTGAAGTCAGAGATGCGTGGCGAGCTGGCCCAACAGATACTGCGTCGCATCGCCTTCTTCGCTGCCAGTAAGGAAGGCTAGGACCTGTTCACACTAAGTGAGTTGGCACTGTTGCGCCATAATGAGCGCCAATCGAGTGATGCGGCAGTCCGCCGCGAGGAGAGAAGCTTGGTTACTCCAAATGAACGACGAGCAACGAAGAGTGGCGCTCATTATGACGCAACCCGAAGGGCTGCCTCACTTAGTGTGAACAGGTCCTGATGCGGCTCTATCCGGAGAAACTCGCCGGGCAGTTACAACAGCAACTACTACCCGTGTACCTGATCAGCGGTGACGAGCCACTGCTGGTGCAGGAATGTTCAGACCAGGTAAGGCAGGCCGCACGCAATGCCGGCTGTACCGACCGCGAGGTAATTGACGCCGGCGCACCTGGCTTCAACTGGAGCGACATGCTGGCCAGTGCGTCCAGCATGTCCCTGTTTGCCGATCGCAAGCTGGTGGAATTACGCCTGCCCAGCGGCAAACCCGGCGCAGAAGGCAGCAAGGTCCTGCAGGAATACCTTGAGATCAGTGGCAGCGGCGATGATGTTCTGTTGATTGTCGCTGGCAAAATCGATAAGCAATCCACCAACAGTAAATGGTACAAGGCACTGGACGCCGCAGGCGCTACGCTGCAAATCTGGCCGGTTGACGCCAAAGATCTGCCGCGCTGGTTACAGCAACGGGTGCGAGCCGCGGGCATGCATATTGATAACGACGCTCTGCAACTGCTCTGCGACCGGGTGGAAGGCAATCTGCTGGCGGCGGTGCAGGAGGTGGAAAAACTCAAGCTGTTGGCTGATGACGGCGAGATCACCGTGCATACCGTGACGGCCTCTGTGTCCAACAACGCGCGCTACAACCTGTTTGGCATGACTGACAACGCCCTTCAGGGTAAAGCGGCGATCAGCCTGAAAATGCTCCATGGCCTGCGCGGCGAAGGCACCGAACCGGCAGTAGCCCTGTGGGCACTGCTGCGTGAGATTCGTACCTTACATCAGGCCAGAACCGCGGTTGACGGCGGGCAGAGTCCCCAGCAGGCCCTTAGCGCCTTGCGAGTATGGAAAAACCGGATGAGCTTGATGCAGGCGGCGCTGTCCCGTCACGACACAACGTCCCTGGTTGACCTGCTGGACCAGGCAGCCCGGGTGGATGGCAGTATCAAGGGCTATGCCGGGGGCAAAGCCTGGGATCATCTCGACAGGCTGGTTGTCACACTGGCCAGCGCCTCAACACCTGCCCTGCGGTAGCGCCAACCCGCCATCGAGCCACCTGTCGCCTTAACATACATATCTTTCTTTTTGCCATAATTCCGCTTTGACGGACCTTGCATTTCGCCCATCCCACAACTACTGTATATATCAACAGTGTATGCATATACAGCTAGCAGGTGGTAGATATGAACGAAGCACTACAGCAGGTTATTAACCGTAACGATACCTGGCAGGGGCACTTCTCAAGCCAGGGGCTCTGCTCCAACAGCGACGGACACAGGCAACAGAACACGCTGTCCAGCGGCTACAGCACACTGGACGCCGAGCTGCAGCATGGTGGCTGGGCCCGCGGCAGCAGCATTGAAATGCTCAGCGATGGCTGTGGACTGGGCTCCATGGGGCTGTTTCTGCCGGCCATGGAGGCACTCAGTGCAGAGGGGCGCTGGCAGGTATTCATCGCCCCGCCATTTACGCCTTATGCCCCACTGCTGGAGGCCAGGGGCATAGACACAGAACAAATTCTGCTGGTGCACCCAAAGAGCCGGGAAGACCTGCTCTGGGCCACAGAGCAGGCGCTGCGCAGTACAACATCCAGCGCGGTATTCAGCTGGCTGGGCGCACACAACTACAGCTATGGCGAACTGCGCAAATTGCAGCTGGCCGCTACCGGCAGCGATAGCCTGTCTGTATTGTTCCGTCCGCTTGATGCCGCCCACAACCATGCCCCGGCCAGCCTGCGCCTGCAAATGCGCGAGTACCGCAAAGTACACATACTCAAACAGCGCGGCGGCAACCAGCACCTGGATGTTGAACTGCCCCCGGCTGAGGATGTACCAAACCAGCCGCAGTTATGGGAAGTGCCCGTATGGCAGGAGAGCCCACAAACGCAGCCCGCATTTGCTTTTGCCTGAACAAGCCCGGCACTGGCTGGCTGGCTGGCTGGCTGGCTGGCTGGCTGGCTGGCTGGCTGGCTGGCTGGCTGGCTGGCTAAAGGTAAACCTGAAGCCCTGACCCGCATCAACCTCCTGTCCAACAGTTCTGCTAGACTCCCCTGTTTTCTACAATTGCTATCCAGTGGAGCACAACCATGCAGGACTTTCCCCATCACTACCGTGTCATCGCCGAAGCCGAAACTGAGGGTAACATCGCGCTGAAAAGCGATAACATGCCCCAGCTGGTCTCCGCCCCGCCCGCCGAATTTGGCGGCCCGGGAGACCAGTGGTCACCTGAACATCTGCTGGTCGCGTCGGTGGCAGACTGTTTCGTGCTGTCTTTTCGAGCCATTGCCAGGGCATCAAAGCTGGAGTGGACATCCCTTGAGACCAGCGCAGAAGGCGTGCTGGACCGCATCGACAGAGTTACTCAGTTCACCGACTTCACGGTAAAAGCCACGCTCACAATTCCTGCAGGGACCGACGAGAGCAAAGCCATGCGCCTGCTGGAAAAGGCCGAGAGCACCTGCCTCGTCACCAACTCCATGAAGGCATCCTGCCATTTACAAGCTGATATAATCGTCTCCACCTGAGTTGAGGCCGGTAGTCGGCTGCGGAGAGCAATGTGGACGCGTGGCTGACCGAATACGGTGTCACACTGGGTGTTGGTGCACTGATCCTGTTTATGATCTTTATCGTCTGGGATCTGGCCAAACGCAGTAACGCCGGCAAGTTTGGCACCCTCATTCTCTATATCGGCCTGGCGATGGGGATTTTCGGTTTCCTGATCAAGTTTGTGATCACCTACCTGCTGGAAAATGCCGCTGGAGTGGGCTGAATAAAGCCCACTCTCGCTTGTGCATGCGCGATTACGCGACACACCCGCCGCGCGTAAATAGACATTTGCCCCCACTTCGCTAATACTGTATATATGTACAGTATTAGCGAACTTAAACTGGGCTACTTCCCTCCTGGCTATTCGCGCAAGTCACATCGGGGCGATACATGAGCCTGTGGCTGTGCCTGCGTTTTCACCCATTGCCGCTGCAATGCCTGAACCGTTCGGAAAAACTTGCCGTTGCTGTGCTGGTCAAGCAGAGGGTATTTCGCGCCAATGACTATGCCACCGCCCTGGGCATCCGCGAGGGCATGGGCGCAGCTACCGTGCGCGCCCTGCTCGCCGACGAACCCGCGCAGCTGCTGGAACGAGACCCTGACGCAGAAGCCCGCAGCCTGCAGCAACTGTGCTGCTGGGCCTATAGCATTACCCCTTCCCTGCACAGCTACAGGGAAGATTGCCTGCAGCTGGAGATTGGCAGCTGCATCACGCTATACAAGGGGCTGCACAGGCTGTTGGCAGAGGTGCACAACGGCATAAGGAGTCGCGGCTTTCAGGCGGAGTACGGCCTGGCAGAAACGCCTTCGGCAGCCTGGTTGCTGTCGTTCAGTCATGCCGACCTGCTCACCAGCTACCAGCAACCGCTGCGCGAGCGGCTGGCACCACTGCCCCTGAGCCTGCTGCCGGACTATAGCAATGAGGTCGACTCCCTGCGCCGGGCGGGGCTAAACACCTTCGGCTGCCTCTTTTCTTTACCGCCAACAGCACTGGCAAGGCGTTGTGGCGCCGGGTTTTCACGGTTTCTACAGCAGGTTTTGGGGCAGCACGCAGACTTGCGCCGGGACTACCAACCCCCGGCCACCTTCACTGACGAGTACTGGTTTGGCTACGAGGTGCGCGCCAATAATGAACTGCTACCCGCGGTACAGCTGTTGTTGCAGTCGCTGTGCAGGTTCCTGCGTAACACGCAACTGCAGACAACTGAAATTAACTGGCAACTGACGGGGGTGGACCGCTCCCTACGCACTATCTGCGTGCGCAGCACATCGGGACACAGCGACAGCCAGAGCTGGTATCAGCTCACCCGTATACGCCTGGAACAACTGGAACTAAAGACCGGTGTGGAAGGCGTTACGCTGCGCTGTGACCGCCTGGACGACAGCCAGTTGGAGAATATCGACCTGTTCAGCGCCCGCACACAACGTGAACCTCTCTTCGCATTGCTGGACAGGCTGCGCAGCCGCCTTGGGCTACAGGCTGTAGAGAAAGTAGGCTGCCGCAACGAGCACCTGCCTGAGCTGGCACTGCATGTATGCCAGGACACTCCGGCCAAAGATGGCGGGGAGCAACCACGCCAACAACGCCCCTTCTGGCTGATGCCTGGCCCCAGAAAGCTAAGCAGGAAGCGCAGCCACCTATACTGGCAGGGAAAGCTTGAACTGGTATACGGGCCGGAGCGTATAGAGGATAACTGGTGGCAGGAGGCCGTCAGTCGTGACTACTACGTTGCCAGGGGAGAACGGGGCCAGCATTACTGGGTATTTCGCGACAGGCTTCACGGAGGCTGGTACATTCACGGCATCTTTGCGTAGAACCGCTTCACGAGGCGGCTCATGCAGGAGAACGGCGGGTATTCTAGAGTGCGAATTCTAATCTCTTGTCGGAAACTGGTAAGCGTAAACAGGCAAGGAAAGGCATCTTACAATGGAACTGAACAAGCTTCTGGTCGTACACGACCCCACCCGCGACGAACAGCCCGCACTTGACCGGGCCGCAGTCATTGCCGCCGAGATCGGCGCCAGCCTGCACCTGTTCGGCTGTATTCACGGGGATATCTCGGGCGTCGACCGCGAAGCAGAAGAGGTCAAACGCCGGCTGGGAGAGCACCGGAAGAAGCTGGATGCGTGCCTGGCACCTATTGCAGCGACGGGCGTAGACACGGAATCGGAGGTGGAGTGGGATAAAGACTGGTACCGCGCCGTGGTGCGCGCCGCGGCCCGCAACCATGCAGACATGGTTTTCAAGTCTTCATTCAAGCACAGTTCCAGCCAGCGAATACTGAAGCCCACATCCGACTGGATACTGATTCGCGAGTGCCTGTGCCCGGTGCTGCTGGTGAAGAATACTGCACCACCGGATGTACCCAGAATCCTGGCCGGCATAGATATCAGCGTCAGGACCGAGCCTTATGAAAAACTCAACGAGCACATTCTTGAGTTCAGTCGCCGGCTGGTGGAAAGCGAAAAAGCAGAGGTGCACGTGGTCAATGCATTCCCGGATTTTCGGGTCAAGCCGGACCGCAAGAAGTTGATTGAGCTATCGGGCCTGGACAGCAGCCGCATCCACATCAAGCTCGGGCCGCCCGAAAAAGTGATTGTGAACACGGCTAAAGCGCTGGATGCGAGCCTGGTTATTGTTGGCAATTCTCACCGTTCAGGCCTCGCCGCAATGCTGCATGGCAACACGGCGGAGAAGATTCTCGACAAGCTGGACTGTAACGTACTGGCCATGCCCTGACCCAGCCCCTGCGTGTACGGCTACCGGCTGAGGGTGTTGCAGCCTGTATCAGGCTTTTTTGACGAACTGCGATTTCAGTTTCATAGCGCCGATTCCATCGATTTTACAATCGATGTCGTGATCACCCTGCACCAGGCGAATGTTCTTTACCCTGGTGCCCACCTTCACCACGGCCGAGGACCCTTTGACCTTCAGATCCTTGATGACGGTTACTGTATCGCCATCCACCAGCGCATTGCCGTTGGCGTCTGTAACCAGGTCTTCAGCAGTTTCTTCAGCTTCCTGTTGCGGCCATTCGTGGGCACATTCAGGGCAAACATAGTGATCCCTGTCTGCATAGGTGTACTGTGACGAACACACCGGACAGTGCGGCAAGTCGCTCATTGTTTCATCTCTCTTTTGTTCCGTGAATCATGCCGTGCCCGGAGGGCGATCTGTACGGCAATTCCAGCAGAAATCAAAGGCTGCATCGTTGTCTTCACCGCAGCCACTGCACCGCCAGGGCGGCGCCCCCTTGTCGCTCAAAGCCCCGGCCAGCGCCGCACAGGCAGCGTTATAATCAGCATCTTCCAGCACCCAGAGTTGCGGCCATGCTTCAAATGCAGGCAGCTCACCCACCGCACTCACCGCGTGCTCATTACGCATCACAACATCAAAACCATGCGCCTCAAGGATATTGCGGGCGTTGCCCACCAGGAAGCGGTTATCGCTGGTGTACACCAATCTCATAGGCAGGTCCCTGCACTGACGCACTCTCACGCTGTTGTAGCAAGAGTAACGCCTTGTACAGTGCCTTGGAATAAAACCTTCCTGTTACTTCAGCTCCCAGCGATAGTAGCGACATTTGCGGTCACGAAACTCCTTCTCCAGGTTTCTCCTGGCTCGTTTCCAGGCATCCATCTGCGAGCCGCTACCACCTTTGCGTCGTAGCTGGTCGTATTGCTCGATCCTGTCCTTGAGCTTCTGGCACTGCTGCACGGCCTGGTCTCGCCCCGCCTGGGCCGACCCCATGCACAACAGCAAAACCGCACCACATAACACCGACGCACATACTGTTCTCATAAGGCGCACCTCCCTGTGCAAATAAGCTCATTCTAGACGGGAGGGAAGTAGACGTTAACGGTTCTTTTCGAGCAAATACCATGTAAACCGACTGACCGCCGCGCACTGCAGGCTAAAGTGACCACAGCCTGCTTTGTGGCGTCAGCCTGTGGTGTCCGGATGGGAACCTTGCAGCAGCGATCGCCTGACCGACCTGAAGCGATGCGTGCCCACAAACAGCACCACCACTCCCAAAACTGCCAACACCCAGGCTACCGCGAGGTAAGAATGTACGGCCGAGAAAAACTGAAACAATACTGCCGCACCGGCAATAAGCGAAAGTGACGTGCGGACATAGGCCAGGAACGTTCTTTCGTTCGCCAGCCTGGTCCGCTCCTGAGCGAGCTTGTCACGTAATGTTTCCATCTCCGACATCCCCTGGGAGACCCTGACTCAGGCCCGTTCAGGCCCACTACCGTTCCAGATTAACAAAAAAAAGGGCAGACCCGTTAAGGCCTGCCCCTTCCTGGCTGAGACGTTGCGATTAAACCGCTACGATGTTCTCAGCCTGCGGGCCTTTCTGGCCCTGGGTAACCGTGAATTCTACTGCCTGGCCTTCTGCCAGAGTCTTGAAGCCAGAACCGGAAATGGCGCTGAAGTGAGCAAAAACGTCCGGACCGGACTCCTGCTCAATAAACCCAAAACCTTTTGACTCGTTGAACCACTTTACGGTGCCTTTTACTGTATTAGACATAATAATATCCTGTTTAACTGATAAGTATAAATTGGCCACATGGGCCGGCATTGCTTTGAAATATAGACTTAAACTTAAAACTGCAGGACGAAGTATTACGAGTAAAACAGCGAACGGTAGATTGTAAAGATTAGACTTTCTTTCTAGCAGTGCAGCACTTTATATCGCATTGTGCCGGATGTCGAGTAAAAATATTCCTCTCGTTACCGGGCTATTGACGGATGCATGTGGCGGGAAGCGCCGCCCCTATTGGCGTCTACTCCTGTATCCGCACCGGGGAGCACCAATTCTTGCTCCACCGCTGCACTTTTTCCTGTTCCGCTTCGTGACTGAAGTCCACGGTTAACACTGGAGAAAACCCCTGGCGGTTAGTCATGCAGCTTGCATTCAGGGCGCCAAACACCTCCCCTTCAATTTCTACGGTTACCAGCACCAGGTCACCGCAATGGCCACACTCGTGAAACAAGGCCCGCTTGCTGCCCTGCCTCACCGTTCTGTGAAAGTGCCTTCTGGCGACAGAAACATCGATGCGCGAGCCCGATTTGGAAACATAGGCGCACCCCTTCTCGAGGCAATAGTCGCACTGGCACTGACGCGGCACCACACTGTAATCCACCGTTTGCCAGCGCACCTTGAAATTCCCGCAGCTGCAGCTACCGCGCATAGTCATGCGGGCACCTGGCGTTGTTGCAGTAAAAGCCGAACCGTGACTGAACCGATACTCCGGATGGCGGCCTGCTCCTGATTGGGTCATGGTAAAACACTAGGGGCAGGGCTTCTCCAATTCCTGCACCAGATAACCCATCTCCTCAGATTTCTCCAGGAACAACGCGTAGGCGTCTGCGACGCCGCGATTATAAATGGGCGGCCCTACCTCCTTGAGTAAAAATTCGACAAGAAACTCGGCTTCGAAACTGCCAATTTCCTGGCCGAGCTCTTCGCTGAAATAGGTCTTGATTTTGCTGACAATTGCGTCGGTATCGTGCCTCGCAAGCTCAAAGTCACTCATAAAGACTCCCTTGAAAAAGCTGGATAGGACGAGCTGGCCACTCAATCCAAGGCATGCGCACAACGCACCGGCGCCTCGCGGGTAGGCCTCTGGCACGCTCATTAACCAGCAAGAAAACAAAACTCATGACAAACACGGCTACACGCACCTATAAAGCGTCTGTGATTCCGGTGGGCTTGTTATCGAGACTTTTAGTATTGCTCTCTTCCCAGTAGTCCTCGATCTTGTCTCGTCCCTTACTATCCGCCCATTTCGTCAGCGTAGGCCGCTCACCTTTAAGTTCATAGTAAGGAACTGCATACCCGCAAGACGACTGCACCAGCTCCAGGTTGAGCTCAAACACTTGACGCGACCCCGTGTAGTCGGGAAACAGGTCAATGAGTTCGGCCCACTTCCGGTCCCGAGGGTGTGTAACTGTCGCGTGGCCATACAGCCTCAATATGATGGGATGCTTGTCAAAAGAACAAAACATTATGGTCATTCTGCTGCATTCAAGCACGTGCGCCGCGGTTTCGTTGCCACTCCCGGTCAAATTCAACCAGGCGACCCTGTTATTATCCAGCACCCGAAAGGTATCCATACCTTTGGGCGACACGTTCACAAAGCCTTCTGCCCCCGCGGTGCCAACGAAGAAAAGATGTTGCCGCGAGATGAAATCAATGTGTTTCTCGTTTAGCTGTTCGAACTTATCGCCCATACTGTACCCTGCACTGACAATCATTTAGACCGCTACGGATAGGAAACTCTACGGAGAGCTAAATCCCCTGGCTCACACTTGCATAACCGCGGTAACCGCAACTGACAGCCATAGAAGCAGAACAAGCCAACCCGTACAACTCATCAACCATTCGCGGCAGAGCTCGCTTTGATTGCGCCCACTGCGGACCAGGTAGAAACACCATAAGGCACCAGGTAGGTTAAAGCCACCTTGACCATATCTTCACCGCCCATTGACATCGACAATATGCTGTCGCCGTGATTGATCAGGGCCAGAAGAGTGCCCACCACCAGCGCTACGCGCAGGGCACGCGGCACAACTTGCGCAGAGAACGCGATTGCAAAGAAACCATGACTGTTCATAAAAGGGATCCACTTCTGGCGCCAACCCGGGATTGATAATGCCACAGCGAAACGTGCCAGGTCGGCCCGAAAGTGTACAGGGCCGGCAGCCTCTTAACTGTAGTACAGCCCTGCCTTGCTATGCGTCACGCCCGCTGCCCTAACAGTATCCGCTCAATGCTCTGAGAACCCTGAAAGCTCAGCACAAGCAGGTAGATGCTGAGAAACAGCGCACCACCAAAGAACGCCAGCACACCCAGCGCAATGCCTGATGGAGAAAACTTGTTGCGCCACATAACCCAGCTTGCCGAGAGCACAAGAAAACACATAAAGTCAAAATTGAATTGTCCTGGCCACCCCATAGCGCTCATGTCACCGAAGAATACCGGCAGCAGATTCAGGCCGTGATTGGCCACTACAATTGCCGTGTAAGTGGTGAGCGTTATCAGAATCGTTACCAGAAGGGCTCTGAAAATGGTCATTACACATCTCCGTCAGATTGATATTTCTTTTTGTGATCTCAACTTGAGTATCCCGCGCAACTTCGATTTTCCCAAGTCGATACAGTTCACCGCAATACCCTATTCATGACGCTCTTAATCTAACGCATGCTGACAATTACACCAGAACTGACCGACGATTGCGTCACAACTTTCGAGCCAGATGATAAAGCCCTGTAAGCAAGACAGCCCCGCGCACATTGCGAGGATCTCGAACACCTTGATGCTAAGTGCTGCTACCATACTCGGCGAGAATCTCCACTAGCTGCACGTGGTAGGACTTGTACCATCTGGTTTTTCCAAGCGACTGCGCGTTTTGATGTTCGGGATTATTCTTCCAGGCTTGAATGTGTTGTCTGCTTGGCCAGTATGAAATCGCTATTTCCGAGCCGCCTTCACAACAGGAACTGAATTCCAGGCAACCATAGTCGTTCAGGGCAAGCTCCCGCATTCGACTTGCAGTTTCAAAATAGTCTTCATCCGGGTCATTCATCTCTGCTCTAAAGATAACGGCATACACGAATTCAGGCACCTCCCATTCTGCTAACAGTGTCGCCATACAGGGGGAGTTAACCCCTGTGAAGGCCTGTAGCGGACAGCTCTGGCATGCAGCTGTTTGAGCCCAGCTACCGCCTCGCTAGCCCAGGATACCCCATGCCAGGCCGAGCACAGAAAAATAGATGGCGACAGAGCACAGTATAGAGATGATTCCGCCTGCCAGGATAGTAGGCCAGCGACTGTAGTCTTCTCGTTTCATCATCTCGGCATTGAATATCAGCGTCGCCAGAACGACTCCACCGACACCAAAAAACCAGACACCAAAAACAGCTGACGCGGCCATCTTGGTCGCCAAAGAGAGAGGGAAGTAAATGGCTGGTCGGTGAATGAACCCATACAGCATGCCCAGCAACCAGAAGCTGCCTATGCTTACGCATATTATAGCTAACAAAAAGGCTATGAGTTCCATAGTCACCTACCGCCGTCGGCAAACACAGGGCCTCACGCAGGCGCCTGTGAGGACGGCGCGCTGCCTGAACTGACGAGTGTGCGAAGCTGGCGATCGTGGACAGGGCCCAGCAATGCCAACGCGGCGATTGCCCCGATCAACGCAAAAGCCATATCTGACTGAGTATCCCAAACATAGCCCTGCGTTCCCAGAAAAGCATCAGCTGCGGCACCGGAAGCTAATGCGACTGACCACTCTATCAGTTCGTAAAACGCGCTGAACGCGAGGCAAAAACAAACGATAAAAAAATCGCGCCATTTTGCTGAAGCGATAACCGCCTTTCTGATTAGAATTTCGCGGGCAATAAGAGCTGGAACAAACCCTTGCAGGAAGTGACCCAACTTATCGAAATTATTTCTTTCGAAACCCAGAAGTGGCTTTAGCCAATCAAACAGGGGTACTTCAGCGTAGGTATAGTGTCCACCCACCATAAGAACAATGCAATGCAGAAGAATAAGCAGGTAAAGCAAGGGCGTAAGGGGGAACGAGCGATAGCTGCCCGCCAGAACCACTACCCCGATGACGGCAGGTGACACTTCCAAAGCCCAGGTGAGGTAATCCTTCGGGGATATACCCGACCAAATAAGAACGCCGAGAAACGTCATGGACCATGCGATTTTCATTTTTCAACCATAGCCTGACAAACAGCAGGCCAGCGAAGGGCGTAGCAGCCCGCGAGCCTGGTGATTAACCTGCTTATTCCATAGTCACCCGATGACGGTTGGAGGCAGGTAGATGGTAAATTCATTGATTGGCTCGATTAGAACACTGTACGGTGACTGTTGCTCTGCTTCTTTCACGATACCAAGGTCAGCCAGAAGCTTGAAATGCGCAGACAGCAGTGTAGCAGGCTTCACCTTTAACGCGTCGTGCCAAACCCGATACATACCCAGCTTATTATCTCTTCTGTAATAGAACCCTGTTAAAGGGTGCGTTAAATACACCAGAGCTGACTCTGTGTCGGGAAAGCCTGGAAACGCAAATAGGTCAGATTCTGACTGCGCCAGATCGACCGATGCCTGCGCCCAGTCAGACTCGGTCTCCATATGGTATTGCTCGTACAGGCCAGTTTCCTCATTGAAGATACAGTCGAAACGCACCTTCCCCGCGTGCCACGGAAGACTCCACAGGTATCTGGGCACAGCCAGTGTCCATGAATCCAGGGTGGTGCCCAGAAACCAGACGCAGCGCTCTCCTGTTTCCGTGTCGATAATGTAGATTCGATAGTTGGTTTGTCCCATCGTAAACTTCGGGAACGGAAACACCGCTGAAGTAAAATCAACATCAACAAACGGAACCACTGACATCAGGCCCATCTCCTGACCGTCAACGTCAACGGTATCCAGTTGAAAACGTGAGGGGAACAAGCCTTCAAACCTGGCAGCCGGAACAGCGTAGGTAATGATTGCGAAATGCTTTAAGCCACAAAGAACATCGATACCCCTCGGTTCAGGCCGTTCTATCAAATAGTCTTGCAGCTTTCGCGGTTCTTGCACGCTATATCCTCGGTATCTTATGCCTCGGCCGGGGTGCGCTGCATTGCAGCAAAGGTGCTAAAGGTATTGATGACGCCTATCAGCCGGCAAGAAGAAGTCATAGTCGCCGCCGGGTGTTTCGCCACCGCCGCCATCAAACGCCTTTATTGTCTGCAAAAAAAACGGGACTATCGAGCCCCGTTTTTGTTGTTTGAGTTAGTGGTACTGTTAGGTTCTCGCTCGTCGACGCACAAAACACATCCCAGCCAAACCCAAACCAAGCAATGCAAGAGACGCAGGCGCAGGCACTGGCGTACCGTTTGATGCTACACCGAATCTGATGTCATCGGCTGCGTCGAAAGAACTGCCAATATCGAAATCAATTCTCGCGATGGTGTCTCCACCAAAGGTTGTAAAGCCGAAAAAGGTTTTTGGCTGACCAGCCCCCATATCGCCATAGTTCACCACTGAAGACCACAGCAGTGCATCACCGAGCCCGAAAACACTGAGGGTGCCTGAGCCAGCCGGACCATCAAGGTCCCCGAAGATCCCTCCGGCAGCAGTAGTACCGCTTGCGAAACCGATGCTCAAGTAGCCCTGGCCAAAGTTATTGGAAACCACATTGGAATCAAATGGCGCACCGGCACAACTTAACCCCGCATTTGGGCCACACACGATCATTGACGATGTAGATGTACTCGTGGGGTCGTCATAGGTATTTCCATCCACCACGCCCACATCAGTAAAAGTGAACGGTGCAGGGTCAAAAGTAGTCACTGACGTAGTTGAATTCGCATTAAAAGCTCCCAGATCAGTGTAGCTGATAATGCCCGCGTTGCTCATGCCAGACCAGAAAACCAAAAGGCCCAGAAACGTGATCTTTTTCATTCGATTTTCCTCAATCACTAAGGTGAGTAAATTCACCTACTTTTCATGCTAGATTTATGCCAGTAATACTAAGCATCTGAATTACAATAATTTTTTGTGAAATACCCGCTATGCAAGGATACCAGGTGTAAAAAATTCCGACTCGCACCTCATGCCTGGACTCTGCTTCGCCCCCAAGGCACCGATGTCTGCCTTCAAGACCTTGCAAATAGACACCTTGTACTCACCAACTGACCATGCATTAGCGATTAAGGATGCAACGCTGACGAAGCCTGCAATTCATCGCAAGGCGAATGCCGATCGCCATTGTGGCTTGCTTACGCAACTTGAACTTCTTTGAAATCCGGGTTTTGCTCGAATAGGACTTTGAAGAAAAGGAAGCAGCTATCTGATGTAGTCATCTTATTCTTCCCGAATAGTCGCTCCTTTACACTCCGGTGCTTTTCAACCTGAAAGACCCACTCCAGTTCCTCACCTGAATCATCACCTTCTTCAAAGTATGCACATGCGCCAATCAGATAATTGCTACCCTCATACGACAGTTCGCTGTACCAGCCCCAATCTTCCGCATCCGGCTCTGATATCTCCAGGCTATCCCCGACTTCGCTTCGCAACCAATCCAATAACGACAGGCCATAAACTGGATTGATGGGATTCTTTCTTTCCTTTGACACATCAAAGATTGACGTCTTGAAATGAATTGACTGGTTCATAACGTTACCTGGCCACTACCGCCGCAAATACCCGAGGCGTTTATGCCTCCCGATTACTTTTACTTGTTGTATGTTATGACGGGTTTGGAATGAATAGAAACAATGGCTTCCTTCAGCAGCCGGTTAAATTCATCAGGTCTTTCCAACATAGGAAAGTGCCCCACTTCTTCTATTAATAGAAGTTGATAGTTCCTGATATGCTTCATGTTCTCTTCCGGTGCTGTCGGCCACAATCGCGCGTTTATTGAAACCACAGGGACAGCAATACCTTCAAATACAGCTGCTGCCTCTCCGGTTACATACTGACCGAGATAGTTGCTAAATGCACTGAGCGCAACCTCTTTCGGTGCAGAGGACATATCCTTCGCTACCCAATTCATCAAACCCTGACTAGCACCTTGTGGAAACATTGATGCGACGAAGTCTTCAGTAGCGCCTCTGAAACCATCTTCAAAGGATTCTACCATTGCGTCAACTTCACTCTGAGAAATGCGCTCACCAACGTTCTGCAGCGTGTCGATGCCGATGATGCCCGCCACTCGATGCGGCAATAATCTGGCAGTTTCTGCTATGACGGCGCCACCCATTGAATGTCCGATCAGAATAGCACTATCAACGTTCTCTTTATCAAGCACGGCTTTCACATCCCTGGCAAAGGACGACATTGATAAATTGGATCTGGCCAAGGACGAATGCCCATGACCTGCCAAATCAACAATGATAAGCCGGTATTCGCCGGCGAGCGCAGGAACCTGTTCACGCCAGTAGCGCCCGTCACAGCTCCAGCCATGTATGAACACAATTACGGTTTCTCCTTCGCCAATCACACTATAGGCGATCCGCTCAGAATCAAACGACACTGCGACATCCTGCCTGCTGGTCAACAGGTTGCTCACGCATCCTGTCAGTGCGAAAAGAGACACGAATATGAATAGACAATACTTATGCATCACTGGTCCTTGCCACTCGCTCATCTAATGCAAAGCCAGCGGCCTCCCTGGCGAACTCACTGAATTTCGAGATAGCTTCTGCACGACAAAGGCTCGGGCGTTGGCTTGGATAAATTGTCAGCACGCAACCGGCTTTACCATGAACGCAGAAGAGGACGGGCACAGGTCAGAGAACTGACTCGTCCCAGCAATGGCCGCCGGAGCATCCTTCCGCGAGGCGTGGCTGTACCCGTGACGCTCGAAGAATGTCGCCGCAGTGGTAGTTAAAAGGTAGATGGTCTCAATACCTCGACGAGCAGCGTATCTCTCAGCATAAGAGACAAGCGCAGGCCCGAGACCACTACCACGTTCCTTGATCGAGACCGCCAAAGAACGCAGTAACGCGACCTGACCGCAGATCTCCAGCCCAACGACACCGCAGAGGCGCCTCTCTGCCATATACCCGAATAATATCACCCTGGTGCCGTCCTGCAGGTCAGATACAGGCAAACCATTGGCCGAGAGTAGTGCCTCCACGCTCTGGGTTAGTTCCATCTGTTGAATGGCGTATGTCATGACAGTTAACGCTTAAGAAACTTGGCGCGCTGTAAGTGCGCACGTCTACTGACGGAAGCACAATGCGCATCCTTAATCTGCATTGGCTACACACCCATCTTTTTTAAGCACACGTGTCGTTGATGCAGGATTGTTCTTGAGCGCCGCTGCAGGCCGAATCGGCCGCGGGGTAAAGTTTCCCGAGCAATTAGGACAGACGTGGTTAAGAACGTCCTCCACGCACCTTACACAAAATGTGCATTCAAATGTGCAGATTAGTGCCTCGGTGGATTCCGGGGGTAAATCCTTATCACAACATTCACAATTTGGCCTGAGTTCCAGCATGTTAACCTCCGGTTTCAAACGCTTGACGCTCTAGATTGAACAGTCGGCACGCCAGACGCGTGGCAAACCGCTTGCGTGGTGATTGGCTTGTTCGGCCCCATGCGCTTGCTATACTATTTTTCGAGCAATAATCTCCACCGGTGATACGTAAGAGGCTTTGACGTTATCAACCATATTACGTATTTTGATTAATGCCTCCACACTTCCAGCAAACTTCAAAGTTTCCTGGATTCGACTCATTGCAAGCGCCACACTGCCAATCGGATGTATCGGTGGACTGCAGCGCTTGATAGTGCGCCATTAGTTTAGCCGCTTTTTCGAACTGGGAATCCTGACGCACCCAAAGCTCCGCGTCTACAGGCAGGGCCCAATGCGGAGCGCCGGGGTTGCCTGCCTGGTGCTCATTCAGAACCACTACCGATACACCCTCACTTTCAAGGTAGCTCGCTCTCATTTGCACTTCGATTAAACTAGGTGACTGAAGGAGTTTACGCATGCTCGATGCGGACGCCTAACGTTTACAAGAGCGGCGGCACGCCGACCGCACCCGTGCCTTCTTATGTGTCATCTCTATCACTACTCCGCAAAGCCAGTCGCAACCTGATATCCAAATATATTTGATACAGCAGGGTAACAGAAACAAAAAACGCCCCTCCCCAGCAGGGAATGAACAATAACGCAAGCCCGGTCTCATAACCCCTGAACCCAAAAATAACCAACAGGATTATGACGACAATCTCTGTAAGTATCGCCTCTGCACCGGGTGCGCTGCGATTCTCTATAGTCCTCGCAGCAAAGTGGTTTATTTTTGGGACCCATTTAGCCATTACGACGAACCATAACGCTGCCACCACCGGCTTCCGGCGAAGCGAAGCGTCCGGCACTCGCAGGGCTTACCCCTTCATCGTACATATTCAAAGCGACATCATCTCCGATCTAGCCGCACGAATTGCAGTTCCCCTGAGGAGGAAGACAGGCTTCAAGAACGAAGAACTCCAGAGGCTTACCCCTACTATCGAATATGATGATAAAGAGGAGCTGCTTCTGGTGCCACAAGTCGCATTCATCCCTGCACGAGTCCTGAAATACCCCATCGGATCTCTTAGCCATCTGAGAGACGAAATAGCTGCTGCTTTGGAGTTCGCGATCACGGACATTTAAGAACGCCTAACGCTGCGCGCGGCGAAACCCCGCGGTGGCTGTGACGCCTGCTGCCCTGACTTGTTGCGTGCTTAGCTCCAGTAATTATCAAGAGCCTCTTTGATCGACGGCCTCTCAAAATCATAGTCCTCTTGCTCGGAGCACCAAGTAAGGTATTCCGAAACTGCTTGCTTTTGGGCTGCGTTGAGAGCAGTGAGTTTCGAAGCTGAATAGTCGTCGAGATTGGTAAGATGAAAAACCGGGTCGTCTACTTCTCCCCTGATACTCGCCACTATGAAAGCGGGCAAATGAAATCTCATGCCTTTGGCGTCGAAAAAGCAAAGCGAGCTGTGGCACCGCTGAAGCTCATGCGACGGAATAGAACCCCAGGATTCCTTCTCGTCAGTGGCACGTTTTGCTCGTTGAGTGGACTCTGGTTCATAATCATCAATTGCTTGCGCTTCCCAAAGCCCAATACCGTCGTCGAGCTTTACATTGGCAAAAGCCTTGCGAACAATGTCGATCAATGCGCCTGGCTCCATCAGACACCTAACGCCGGTAAAAAAGGCGGGAGCAAGCGCAGTTAGTGGAGGCCCAGCAGCACGCAGCAGTGCAATCCTGACTATCTTTGTTATACATTCTTTTTCCTTCCCAACATAGCCAAGAGTAATTTCTTCATGAACAATATTTGGCTACTGATAAAGCCTGAATATTTAGGTAGATTATCATCAATATCCTTGACTCGGCGATGATAAAAAACATGAGCACAGGATTCAGGCAGATAACTTCCTTTTTCAATATTCTTGTAGAGTAAATTCGGTTTTTCCACACTCACAGTGACATCGTTGTTCAGGAATAACTTGATTCATTTTTTCTCCGCAGTACACAAAGCCTGTAGCTGAGGCTCGAGTGAGTTGGCGGCTTATCTACTGCACAACGCGAAAAGGTGACAGTTTACCCAAATCAGGCAGACTGCACTTGCTATCTGTTACTGCTGACTTTCAAAGTGCGCGAATACTTCAGAGCCTGTCATATTTTCTGTTTCGTTAGAGAAACTATAATATTCGGGTTTCTCGTCAATAAATATTTGGTGGCTAAACTTAAACTGTAATTCGTCTTCCAATAACCCTACCGGAAAATGATATTGATCAGCTGGTTTCAAATAGTAAAAAAGACTTGTTCCACATTTACTGCAAAAACCTCTTTCTGCCCACTCTGAAGACTGATATCGCGTAATTGAGGATTCATTTTTTATACTTCCAAGTACACCACTATCAATGGCTAACATTGGGCCGCCCAACCAATTTCTACACATACTACAATGACACGCTGCTATTTCAGATATGGCGTTTGCTAACTCAATTTCTAGCTCTACGGTACCACAGAGACATTTTCCTATTGTTTTCATTTCTTTCTGCCCGTTTCAGTATGAATTTTAACGTTGGTAGTTACAGCTTCCTGCGCCGTAGGCGCCTTGCAGCCCTGACATGTTATGTGCCGGATAGCCTTAATCATTCCTTAGTCTCTCTTGAATAGGGTGTACTGAAGTATCGTTCCCAAAATTCCGCCGGCAAGGGACGATTTCAATACTATGAGGATGTCTATCTGTGGCGCTAAGACAAAGCAGTAAGACCAACCCAGAAGCCCACCGACCAAGAGGCCTAGAAAAAGACCCGGAATAAGTAACACGTGGATTAGGCTAGCCAGAATTTCTAACATTCGTGTTTCTTCCAGAATTCGGTCACTTAACGCCTACACGTGGGGCGGGCCACGGAGTGGACCGTCCCAGCAGCCAAAGGCTGCGCCACGATGTACTTGTTAATTGCCCCGATCACTTCGGTCCTCAAGCACGAAATTTCGGAGCTCACGCTCGCTGCGCATAATATAAAGAATGATGACCTGCCCTTTGGAGTGACGGTAGAAAATGCGACAGGGACCACATATCACCTCGCGATAGCGATTGCCTTCAAGCTCCAATGGAACTTTGCCAGAAGCTGGACGCCTCTCGAGACGCTCAACAGCAGAGAAAACTCGCTCTACCAGCGTTCGTGCAGCTTGAGGATTTTCCAGCGCGATGTATTCGGCTACTTCACTTAGGTCTGCCAGAGCTGGTTCCGTCCAGACTAACTCAGCCATTTCTTCATTTTGGATTTGGCTTCGTCATGACTAAACGTCCTAACTTCCAAAGCGGCAGATTCGCCTCGCGCAATTCCCTCTAGAATCTGCATTCTTCGTTGTTGGGATTCGAAATCTTCAAAATCAACAAGATAGGCGGAAGGTTTTCCATGCTCGGTGATGAGTACGGGCTCTTTAGATTTGTGAAGCTCTGACAGAATTTTGGTCGCCTGACGCTTCAATGTTGTCACTAATTCGGTTTTCATAAATGTGATACTATTCTATCACTCGGTGCATGGCAAGGGGCTATTAACGCGTGCAGCAGGGGCGCGCGTTAGCGCGTCCCAGCCAACCTGCGCTTGTTAACTCCTGACATTACTTCCACTGCAGCTTGAGGTCCCGATTCTCCTGGGCGCAATCCCTGAGGTAGAGATTAATCAGGCTTTGATATGGTATGCCTTTTTTCTCGGCCATGCCCTTGAAATACTCAACGGTATCCTCGTCCAAGCGAATGGTGATCTGCTTTTTCAGTTTCTGAGCGTAGGGGTTGGGAGTAGAGTCGGAAAAATCGTAGTGTTTACGCATGACGATGCCCTTCATAAATTTCGCGTTCTTGCTTGTCTGCTTTACGTGCTGAAATTATACGAATTGAATCATTCATTCTTATGCAGTGGCAGACTACCAATAATCTTGAGTGGATACTTGTGCCTAGAAGAATGAATCGATCTTCTTCGCCTGAATGATCTGGATCAGCGATTAGGCGTGCAAATTGATCAGTAAAAATCGATTTAGCTTCATCGAATGACACGCCATGCTTCTTCTCATTAGAAGCGCTTTTCTTGTCGTCCCACTCAAAGGCCAAATGTTTCATTGCACCAATATAACTACATTGTAATTATAGTCAAGAGCTGGCGGATTTGGGCAGTTAACGCCTAAAACTGCGGCGGTGAAACCGCCCGTAGCCTTTACTTGTTAAGGGCGGGACGCTCAAGACGTTCTGCCAACCAGACTTTGATAATAGACTGGCGCGTAACGCCCAGCCTGGCGGCTTCCTTGTCGAGAGACACAATCATCCATTCAGGAAAATCTACATTAACTCTCCTGGGCGTCTGATTCGGTCGCTTTGCAGTAGACAGATCAAGGTCTTCGATAATATCGTCTTTTCCTTGGTCGAATTTCTTGTCGAAATCTTTAGCTTTCATAAAGCTCCACCTCGGCTGCACGCGATCGCCTGACCGAGATAATTCGAATTTCGTCATCTCGGTAAGTTACAACGGCAGACCAATAATTCTCATTGAGACGAGCGATTATCAATGACCTAGGCTCATCATCAGATCTTGCGTTCACTTCCAGTAGGTTGGGGTCATCCCAAAGGATTTGAGCCTGCTTAAAATCTATCCCATGTTTCTTGAGATTTGAGAGGCTTTTCTTTGGGTCATACTGGAACTTATGCATGGTATAAAATATATACCATTATAGATTGCATGGCAAGTGAGTAGCCCTTAACGCTTCAGGTTGGGGCTGCCGTTAGGCAGTCCCAAACCCCGACTTGTTAGGTGGCATTCTCGAGCTCCCCGAATACCAGGACTTCGCTCTTAGATCGCAACCCATGAACATAAATAAGCACCTCTTTGACTATGGCTGCCGGTTCCGAATGGGGCATGCGCAAATATCTGACGTCATTCATAGTGCGATCTACAACCTCGAGATTTTGGGCCTTGGCGAATTCCATAAACCTGGCCTCTAGTAAACGATGGGCCTGAGTATTCATTACATGATCGATCCCGATCTCATCCCTCTCGATAGAGATTTGCGCGAAAGAAGGGGCTCCGTCATCGCCAGCATGACCAGTCAAGAATACAAGAAACGAGCCGTGGCCTGGGTTGGATCGCATAAAGGAAGAGATTTCCTCGTCGATATCGTCAATAAGAATTACGTGTTCTGGTATATCTGGAGCAAATGTATAGCCGCATCCAGTGCACAGCATTAGGAGATATAGAAATGTGAATCTATGCGCGATGTGCATTTGCCACCTAACGCCGCCAGCAGCGGGCGCGCTGTAAGCGCGTCCGGCGACCGTAGGGAGCGTATTGTCTGGCCTTGTTATACATCTGTCGCTATTAGCCAGTCTGAAACAAAATTGCAGTAATCGTTGTAAGTTACTTCTCCTTCTTCTAAGCCAGCGTTTAAGCAAATATCTGGCAAATCTTCCTTGAACTAGTCAAACCTATTTGCGATCTGAGCGCCACCGGGGATCGTCCGCCGGCCAGTAGTAGCATTTAACCACTCTCGAACAGCTCGAATAGCATCTCGAGGATTTTGATTGTGGGATCGAATGTCTTGACCGGCTATATCGGAGATAAACTGTTGATACCTATATTGGTCGCGATCGAGTACTAGACAATTTTTGAGCTTCTGCTTTCTGTCGCCAAATCTTCGTGCACCGATAAACATTCCGAGTTCGAGTGGCATATTGAATCGTGGTAGATGATTGTGCTCATCTAACTCGGTTCGAGAAATGTCATGAATTCCGTATTTGCATTCGGCAATGATTCTTTGGATCTTATCTACACGAACCGCACCAGCGTCATTTTCCTCAAGCGAGCTTCTTGGTTGAAAACCACAATCAAAGATGGCAAAAACCAGAGCATCTCTGATTGGTTTGTACTCGTCGTCAAAGGGACAGTTTACGAAAACACTACCCGAATATTCGGTGCGCGCCACAGCTACTTCTTCTTTGTGCGTGAACTGGTAGTTTTGGAAACTGCACTTTTTGATCTAGCTCGTGTCACGGTTCCCGATTTTCTGGCGGTTTGAACTTTTCGACCGCTGGTAGAGCTCTTTCGCTTTGTCGGGGTCTGGGCCAGCGCACTTCCCGCAGCTGACTTTGAGCTTTTAGAAGTTCTTCCATCACTAAGCGTCTTCGAAGCAGCTGAAGCAGCTTTCGCGCCTGTCTGTCTCTTCGGCGCTTTCGTTTGAGACAGAGCACTTCCAGCAGCCTTTTTTGATTTTGTTCCTGTACTCTTGCTTCGCAAAGTCTTTGATGCGCTTGAAGCGGCCTTCTTTCCAGTTGTCTTGCGATTCTTTGCCATTGGATATACCTCTTACCTTCTGTTAATTCAATTCGTTAGTTCTCTCATCAAGATGTATAACGCCTGCGGCAGCGGGCGCACGAACCGCACAGCGGTTTGGGCGTCCGGCGACCAAAGGGAGCGAACTGCCCGCCCTTGTTAAGTGCCACTGCCAGAACGGAAGTTGCGCCAAAGGAACACGCAAGCTGCAAACGCTGAAAATGTTGAGACAAAAGTCGCTGCAAACCAGAGTCCCCCGAGAGTAAACCAGTAGTCCCAGTGGATGATATCACCGCAGTGCACATCGCACTGGGAGTTGTGCTGCCATGCAATGTACATAAAAAACGCGCCTACAGACAAAGACATCAAAAGTGAAAGAATTAGGGCGTATTTCACGAACGGATTCCAGCACTTAACGCCAACATAAGGGGCGCGCTGTTCGCGCGTCACAGCCCGCTGTTTTTTGCGGGCGGCTTGATGTTCTTGTTATGTGTTGCGCGCGAGCTCTTCATGATTGCGTAGAACTCGTTCGATGACAGCAGACAAATAGGACTCCGCAAACTCAGGGTCCAAACCGTAGTGGATCGCTAACTCATTGATTCTTTTAAATTGCTCCGACTCACGGTTGCTGTCTTTTGCCGCAAGCCCATTCTTAGCCTTATAGCGGCCGACTCTTTCTGTAACCTTAAATCTCTCGGAGAACATCGCGACTATAGCGTTATCGATATTATCGATACTCTTTCTCATATCTTCTAACGTTTCCACGATTCCTCCTGATATACATAACGCCAAGCCAAGGGGCTGCCGTTAGCCAGTCCCGCGGAGCCACGAAGTGGCGGAGTGAACTTGGGCGCTTTTCTATGCATTTTACTCAGTAGCCCTAACTGTACTGCGTGAGCCTGGAAACTCATCATATTGTGGCAGATCATCAATTATTTCATACCAAGGCGATTTTGACGCAACAAAAAAATGACCCTCTGTTTTATTCGAAGGAGCTTGATCTAGACCGCCCAACGGAAAGCCAATTTTATCTGGTTCTTCATCGTACAGGCTAATTAAACTAGAACCACACACGGAACAAAAAGTCTTTGCTGTTGTTGGTGAAGAATAGAACTTAGATAGCAGCTCTTCACCCTTGAGCCACTTGAACTGACTCTTTCTTATTGTTGATCTAGTGCGAAATGCAGCTCCATGCCAACGCCTGCATCGGGAGCAGTGGCAGTTATAAATTGGCCCAATTTCCCCAGTAATTTCATATTCAATGCCCTCGCAAAGACACCGGCCTGTTAGTTTTTGCACGATACTCTCCTTGATGCATAACGCCCCGCTAAACGGCGAGCGTCAGCGAGTCCGGTGGAGGCCACGCTTTTTGTGGCCGGAACGAATTTGAGCGGCTTGTTATGCTTTTTAGTCATTCTTGTTGAGGATGTAGACTTCTGTGCCTTTCATTTCATAGTTATATTCAAAGTTGTCTGTGTATTTTCGTGTAAATTCATTAAATAACTCCAATGTTGTCTCATCCAACTTAGTTATCACCAAGCCCGAATCGGAGATGGAATCTTTGTCTCTCCATAAAGGAATAACAATTACCTTTTCCTTTGGGCTGTATATACAATCAACTGGCTCATCGGAATTGAAAGCTATTTTACAGCCCTCTTGGGATAGGCTTAAATCGACGTCTCTACTATACTCCGGAGATAGGTTTCTACGTCGTTTTACTTTCTCTGGAGGTTCATCACCGATAATAGAATAGCTGTTTTTACCTTCCGATTTTCCACTCCAACTACCGTATATATTGTCACTTTCTGAACATGCCGATAGGCAAGTAATAGACATCATTGCAACAAAAAAACTTACTTTCATCATAAGTATTTCCTTATACGTTTGTCACTGCGGGATAGAACTCAATTGAGCATAACGCCTACCGCAGCGGCGGCAAAACCGCACAGCGGTTTTGGCGTCCGGCCCCAAAGGGGCGAACTGCCGGTACTTGTTATGCGGCATTGTCGCTACCCTCCAATACCTGGGGCTTGAGAGCAGGCCATAGGTAGTAGAACAATACCGCGATAAATATGGGGCCGACAAAAGGTAGCACAGATTTATACCCATCTAGCTCCATAGTTTGGCCCCCATAAACTATGAAAATCAAAGCAAAATTTGTTACTAAAACGAACGCGAGTATGTAGGCTGCCCACTTTCTGAGCATTAGCAGACCCACGCCTACTGCGACAAAGCCACCGTAACGAAAAAGGACGGCTCCGAGACTTATGATTTGCTCCCTTACCTCGGGCATGAGTAGGCCAATGAGGTTTATTCCTCCAAAAAATAAGTAGAGGATACCTAGAAATCTCGCAATGACTCTTCTAAGACGCATAACGCTCACAGCTGGGGCGACGAAACCGCGCAGCGGTTTTGACGTCCCAGCAGCCTGTGCTTGTTAACTGCTTTCTCATGCAAGCTTCTTAGCCAGGAATATTGAGAAGAGACCAGCAACAATAAGAGTCCTTGCAGCTAAGCGACGAGTATCGATATCTTGAAATACCAGTCTTTTGTACCAGATCAAATCAGCGCTAAGCCATAACACTGGGAACAGACATAATGCCCATGCTTCATTGCCACAAAAAACTAGATCGCTACTGCCATATCTTGCTCCACCGGGGAGCACTGTTTTACCCGAAAATGCTCCGTATAAGCAGTAAATGAGTATCAGTATTTTGGGTATTGAAACTAGTATGCCTTTCCAGCTTTCGGGTTTCTCTTCGAACATTGGGGTCAGATTCGTACAGTTAACGCCTGCCGCAGCGGCGTCGGAACCGCGCAGCGGTTATGGCGTCCGGGCCCGCAGGGCCGAACTGCCGGTTCTTGTTAGAGGGCCTATTCCAATGCATGAATTGTACCCGAGTAAGAAAAGCCAATTTTCCGAGTGATGTACCAATAAAAGGGATAAGCAAATACTCCCAGCAAGAACCCGTTTATTAGACCAAGAATAGGTGACAGAGCTGCAAACAAAATCGCATCGCCTAATCCGATCTCTTGGTCAGTAAAAACTCCGATTAACTGGAACGGAGCTCCCAAAACACCCGCGCAAAAACCGATAAGAGTTGCGATTGACACTACGGATCTGAAGTCGAGCCTTATCTTAATTCGTTGGCGCATACTGAGGCCCTCTAACGCCCAGCGCAGAGGCGAGGCACGAAGTGCTGAGTCCTGCACGCGAAGCGTGCGCACTGCCGCTGCTTGTTAAGTGGCATCTGGAAACACCGTTGCCTGGTGGTGTAAAAGCTGCCAAGCACCACTTGCCTTCACCCAAATAGAACTTCGTAGACTCGGCTGACCCGAAACAACAGATTTGTACTTTACCAAAGTCACTCCCTTAGCAATATCTGTGAAGGCAAAATCAGATAGAGCATAGACTGTGTCAAAATCTGCTGCAGAGATAACATCAGATTTGCGAAAAACCCTGCCCGAGCTTCCGTACTCTTCAAAATCATCAGCGAGTAGCTCAGCTATTCGAGCATGATCATTTCTTGTGTCCGGACAGACGAGTTCTCTTTCGAATGCTTCAAGCATCTGGTGATGGGTCTGCTTCATGCCACTTAACGCCAACCGCAGCGGCGCGAAAACCGCGCAGCGGTTTTCGTGTCCGGCCCCATAGGGGCGAACTGACGGTTCTTGTTAATTGGCCGATCTAGTACGGCGATAGTTTGCATAGAAAAACAGCCCCAAAATACAGCCCAGTGCAAAGCACAAGGCTAGCAGATAATCGATGCGAAGGGGCAACGCCGCAGACAAAGGGACCGTAAACCAGGCTAAAGTTCCGAAATAGACTGCGAGGATTGCCAGACGTGCCGCTCCGAGGAGGAAAGCCATAAATGCTGTGGGAATGGAAACGTATGTGATGACTAACGCTGGGGTAAATGGCGCTGAACCGAGAACGTAGGCCATGAGCGAAAGAAGGACTGATACGATCCCGAGCGAAATCCCTAGCTTTTCTCCGCGCATGTACGAGGCCTATTAACGCCGCCAGCAGCGGGCGCGCGGTACGCGCGTCCGGCGACCGAAGGGAGCGAACTGCCTGGCCTTGTTATAGAGACGATGCATACTCAGAAACCGAATTCAGATGGTATGCCACCGGATGTTTACCGTAGCAGTCACTGTCCTCTTCCGAGTCACAGGTGTATGCGACCCAGATCGATCCAGTTCCATAAATGGGGTCGAATGCTGCAACTACCACTGGCTCCGTGGATTCCGGTGAATAATGCATCGCGTTGATTGTGATCTCCTCACCATTCGAATCTAGCAAGGCAAAACCAGCCGAGTATGATTTCCATAGTTCACCAATTCTCTGGGGAAAGCGCATTGTCACCATAAGATACGGCCCATCCGACTCAATCTCAATTTTGAACCCTAATTCGTCTGCAATCTTCTTAGTCAGTGTCACCGTTGTGGGAGGTGCGCTGCCACCCGCAAGCATACAAACTGAGACTAGCATTAAAATCAGAAATACACGCACGATACTAGTCTCTATAACGCCGGAAGCAGCGGCGAGCAAACCGCGTAGCGGTTTGTGAGTCCGGCCCCGAAGGGGCGTACTGCCTGCTCTTGTTAAGTGGCATGTGGGACCACCGTTGCTTGATGGTGAAGTAGCCGCCAACTGCCATTACTTTGGACCCAAATTGAGCTGCGCAAAGCCGCCTGGCTCTCAGTACTAGATTTGTACTTTACGAGTGTAATGCCCTTGGCAATGTCACGGAAGCTGAAATCAGTGAGCGAATAATTGACGGTTGAATCGAGGCTTGCCAGAACATCAGATTTTTGGAAAACCCTGCCAGAGCTACCATACTCTTCAAAATCATCTGCTAATAATTCACTCACCCTTGATCGATCCTTCCTTGTATCTGGAGATGCCAATTCTCTCTCTTGTGATTCTAGAACCTTGTGATGACTCTGATCCATGCCACTTAACGCCCACAACAAGGGCCGCCGGTGCGGCGGTCCCGATTGCTTGTGCTTGTTACGTGGGCGGCAAGAGTGGAAAGCACGGCATGCCCCTTTGCGGTTGGCTGATAGAAAAAGGTTAGTTCACACGGACCGCACGTGCAACCGGCC
>Ga0070727_10000094_pt1 | contig 150087 bp, 124 predicted proteins | sample tdAd472_FD_66722 | JGI IMG/M metagenome (GOLD analysis project Ga0070727, IMG submission 66722) | Marine sediment microbial communities from the Atlantic coast under amendment with organic carbon and nitrate - tdAd47.2 | ecosystem: Environmental > Aquatic > Marine > Coastal > Sediment... | reverse complement strand
AGTAATCAACCCCCCGCCACCGGCTAAGGTATCAACAAAACCCGCAATAACAGCGACCAAAAAAAGCAGCGCCAATAACTCGATAGATATTTGTAAGGTGTCCAAAAAATTCTCTCGGGAGGGTTGTTTTTAGGCATAAAAAAGCCGATGGAGAAAACTCCACCGGCCACTTTAACCTTATAAAACTCGGCTTACAGACTACTAAAGTAAGCAGCCAAGTTGCTGATATCTTCATCAGACAAAGGTGCCGCCATGCCTTTCATGATAGCAGCCTGTCCAGCAGAACGTTGCCCATCACGGTACGCCTTAAGAGCGGACTCAAGATAAGCGGCATTCTGACCGGCCAGATTAGGATAGTTGGGCATAACAGCAATGCCGTTTGCACCGTGACAACCGGCACAGGTAGCCGCTTTTGCTTTACCTGCCGCCGCATCACCCGCCTGTGCGGAGAAAGGCATTGCAGCAATAACCCCAGCAATCAATAGAGCTTTTAATTTCATAATTCCCTCCCAGGAAGTTAGTCATATTTTTATGTTATAAATAATAAGATGACCGCATCATAGCATATGATGTGACACTTTCACCTGATCCTTGACTGACTTTACCAAGCAACAGAACCAGCCTATAAGAGCTACCTTTTGCTACGCTGATTTCAATCAGCTTGTTTAAAGCTACTCAACAAAAACTGCGTTTACTTCCAAAAACGCTATTCGGCCTCCAGACAAAGCAGCCCGAGAGTTTAAAACCTGTCGTAGAGATTACCCCTATTAACAACAAACTCAAAACCCTATCTCTTCAAATGCACGTGAACCGTGACGAATAGAGTTAATTTACATAAAACATCCACTTATATAACTCTTTTTCACACGGCTGTTACATAAGGTAATAAAAAAAGCTCAAATCTACACAATTCTGAGACTTTAAGCTCATGAGCATTGTCTACCCTGTGTAAAATCGGTTAAAATCTCAGGGTTTAAGGCCATAGTCAGGACATTCAACTATGGCGTGTTTTCTGATCCGAAAACAGCGTTCTAAACGTAGTTGCGGCTTAGGAAAGCACTTTCGCAACGGAATAATTCGAAATATTTCCGCAGTAGGATCAAGCACATCCTCAAGTGGGTCGCCAGACTACCTGGCTCATCTCAATTGAGGCGCACGCCAGCGGGCATGTGATTTGTATGTCGGAAACGACTAACAAGTGCAACTCTGACGGAAATCCTTTAATTGGAAGGAGGTACGACAATGTGCGGCATAGCTGGTGTTATGTACAAACAAAAAGGCGCCCATGAAATTGGTAAGTCACTTATCAGTATGCTTGATGGTTGCCAACACCGTGGTCCAGACAGCACAGGTTTTGCGCTGTATGGTGATAAACACGAGCAATTACAACTGCGTTTCATTATCCCAACGGATGAAGCAGGTAAGGCTGAGGCAATTAAAAATATCGGCACTCTGCTCGAAAAGCACGACGCTAAACTCGTGACAGAAGAAAGCATTGGTTGCTCCTACCACATTGGCGTTGATTTTGGCGGCGACTTGCTAGCCTTCACCAAAGATATGGAAGAGCACGCGAAACTGGTTTCCGTTGGTCACTACCTAGACATCATTAAAGATGATGGCACAGCGCACGACGTTGACGACATTTATCACGTCGGCAATGTAAAAGGCACGCATGCAATCGGTCACGTACGTCTGGCAACTGAGTCAGCGGTACGTCCTGAAGCAGCACACCCTTTCTGGGCAACAGGCTTCGAAGATATCGCGATTGTTCATAACGGTCAGTTAACAAACTACTGGAAAATGCGTCGTCGCTTAGAACGTCGTGGCTTTGCTTTCCATACTGATAACGATAGTGAGCTGGTTGCAGTTTATCTGGCAGATAAGCTGGCTCAGGGCAACAGCTTGGAAAGCGCGCTGGAAACAGCCATTGATGATATGGATGGTACTTTCTCATTCCTGGTTTCAACACCTACAGAAATCGGTTACGCGAAAGACCACTTGGCCGCAAAACCAATGGTTCTGCTTGAAAACGATGACATGATTGCCATTGCGTCAGAAGAAGTGAGCATCAACCGCCTCTTCCCAGGTCAATCAGTTAACTCCACAGAACCTGCACCAGGAACATTTAGAACATGGTCACTATAGATTTAAGCAAACTAAACATCACGGAAGCGAATGAAAAAATCCGTGAGTGTGGTCGCAACGGCCAAGATGTCGAAGTTATCAACCCAGACGCCAAACACAACATTGGCGTCGGTTTAACTGATCCGATCAACGTTACCGTTAAGGGCTCTGCCGGTTACTTCTGTGGCGGCCTGTCTCACGGTGCAACTTACAACATCGAGCACAACGTAGGCTGGGCTGTTGGTGATAACATTTATGCCGGTTCCTGCATTGTTGGCGGCAACGCTGGTGCAATCGCGGGTGTTGGCTTGCGCGGTGGTGAGGTTGTTATTCGTGGCAACATGGGTAGCCGTGCCGGTCAAATCATGAAATCCGGTACGCTATTCTGTGCTGGTGATGCTGCCTTCATGGCAGGTTACATGATGTACGGTGGCCGCATCATCATTCTGGGTGACGCTGCTGAGAAAGTTGGTCAGGACATGAGCTCCGGCGAAATTTTCATTGGCGGTAAAATCGAAAGCCTCGGTAATGACGCCGAAATCGTTGATATGGCGCCAGGCGACCTGGAATCCATCAATGAATTTCTAGCCAAGTACGGCATTGAGTTCAACGGCACGTTCACTAAAGTCACTAACGCAGGTAAAAAACTGCGCTACGGCAAACAGGAGCCTCGCCATCGTCCACAGCCTTTCTTTGTTCACTCAAAGTCTTCCAACTACTGGAATCCAAAAGTACAGGAAGATATCTGGATTAAAGGCGAAGTTGGCCGTTACCGTATCCGTGGCTACGGTGCTTCCAAGCCTGTTCCACACCTGAACGATATTGCCTTCGCTAAGGACGTATCACACGTTAAAGCTGATCCTTCCGCAGTTGAAGGTGTCAACCTGCGCACCAAAGTTGGTGGTCGCTGGGGTGCAAAACCGCTTGACCTGTCTATGCCTGTCATGATCGCGCCTATGAGTTTTGGTGCTCTGAGTAAAAGCGTAAAACTGGCGCTGGCTCGCGCCTCTCGTCTATCCGGTATCTCTGAGAACACCGGTGAAGGCGGCATGATGGATGAGCAGCGTGAAGAAGCGGATCAGTTGGTACTGCAGATGCTGTCAGGCCGTTTGGGCTTCAGCATCCAGGATATCCAACGCGCAGACGCCGTTGAGATTTATATTTCACAGGGTGCAAAACCGGGCCTTGGTGGTCAGCTGATGGCTAAAAAGGTTACCCCGGAAATTGCTAAAATTCGTGGTATTCCAGAAGGCATCGATTTGCGCTCTCCTTCCCGTCACCCTGACGTACTGGGCGCCGATGATTTGGTAATTAAGATGGACGAATTGCGTGAAGCAATGGGCCATCGCGTACCACTTGGCATCAAAATGGGTGCTGGTCGTGTAAAAGACGATATCAAAATCGCCTACAAAGATGGCTTTGACTTTGTTGAGCTGGACGGTTTGCAAGGCTCTACCGGTGCAGCAAGTACAGAAGTACTGGAAAACGTTGGTATTCCAACACTGTGCGCCATTCAGGAAGCAATGGACGGCCTGAAAGAAATCGATGCCAAAGACGATATGGATGTGGTCCTGATGGGCGGCATTAAAGATGGTGTTGACGCCATTAAGATGCTGGCTCTGGGTGCTGACTGTATTTCCGTAGGTACGGCTGCAATTATCGCTGGTGGCTGTATTGCTTGTATGCAGTGTCACGTTGGTACATGCCCAGTCGGTATCGCAACTCAGGATAAAGGCCATGAATCGCGCTACGACATTGATCGCCAGGCGCAAAACATTCACCGCTTCCTGGAGTCCATGCGTTGGCAGATTGCTGCAATCACCAAAGCCCTGGGTTACGACGACGTTCACAATGTAAGTCGTGAAGACCTAGTTGCTCTGACACCTGAAGCAGCAGATATCACCGGACTTCCTTATGTCCCAGGACACCGCGATCACGCGCGCCCTGACGACAATCTGTCAACCTTAGCTCGTAAGGCAGGATAACTGAACAATGACTGAATTTTACACTCCTGATTTATCAGTAACAGCAACTCCGGATCTGGAAGACGATACTAAAGATCTTCACTACGTTCCGGCACCTTGTCAGGTGGCCTGTCCGATCGGTACTGACGCGCCCTCCTATATCGGTCTAATCTGGGAAGGCAAATACGAAGAAGCATTGGAAGCGATTAACGCTACTAACCCAATGAGCGCCATCTGTGGCCGTGTTTGTGACGCGCCCTGTGAGCCAGCTTGTCGTCGTGCTGACAGTGACGGTCCTATCGCGATTCGTAACCTGAAACGTTATGTGCTGGATCAACTCGGCCCAGGTTTCCACCTGCCACCTGTACAAGTAACTCAAAAGAAAACCGCTGCCGTTATCGGCGGCGGCCCAGCTGGCGTAACAGCAGCTCACGACTTAGCTGAAGCCGGTTACGAAGTACACCTGCACGAAGCCTCTGACCGCCTGGGCGGCATGTGTGTTTGGGGTATTCCCCGTTTCCGTCTGCCCGAAGGTGTTATCAAGCAAGATATCGACCGTGTATTGAATCACTGCCCTGGCATCAAAGTTCACCTGAACTCGGCACTGGGTAAAGATATTTCAATCGATGAACTGAAAGAAAAACATGACTCTGTTCTGCTAGCGATTGGTGCCTCTGTTGGTAAAAACATGGGACTGCCTGGTGAAGCGGCTCCTTTCGTTGAAGATGGTGTAGGCTTCCTGCGTCGCATCAACGGCGGCGAGCGCCCGACTCTGCCAGAAACCGTACTGGTTATTGGTGGTGGTGACGTGGCGATGGATGCCTGTCGTGCCGCACTGCGTATGCCTGGCGTTAAAAACGTTAAAGTTGTTTACCGTCGTGACGCTGAAGGCATGCCGGCTCGTAAGGAAGAGCTGCATGGCGCTATCGAAGAAGGCGTTGAAATTGTTTACAACACGCAACCAGTTGCAGTTGTTGATACCGAAAATGGCGGTAAAGCGCTGCGTTGTATCCGTACTGAAATGGGTGAGCCTGATGAAGATGGCCGCCGACGCCCAGTTGATGTTGAAGGTTCTGAGCATGACATCGAATGTGGTCTGGTTATCGCCTCTGTTGGCCAAAAAGCCGAATGTGGCGAGCTGGAAGAAAAAGGCCTAATGGATTGGGATCGCGTTAAAACAGAATGGGAAGGCATGGTAACATCTGACCCAATGATCTTCGCCGCTGGCGATGGTGGTTTTGGCGGTTCAACTATCGTAGAAGCCATGAACCACGGTCACCGTGCAGCTTATTACATGAAAGCATTCATGGAAGGCAACGAAAACCCTCTGTCTTACCGCACACCATACCGTACGCGCCGCGTGCCCGTTTGTAACGATCCTATGTGGGAAATCAACCTGCGCGTTGAGCAACCATTTAACGGCATGGGCGAAGATCCAGTGGCTTTCGCTGAAATTGAAACCACGTACACACGTGAAGAAGCCATGGAAGAAGCAGCGCGCTGTTTCCGCTGTGACGCTGAAACAGGTTCTGCGGATTACACCGTCGAAGCACGTGAATCTATTTTTGCGATGGCTCGTGTAACACCTGATCAAACTGAAGAGCAATTCCGTTTGCTCGACACTCGCCTGGAGACACGCGAAGATCCATTTGGCGAAGAGCACCAAGCTACGCTGGACGACCTGGTATTCCTGCCAGCTAACTTATCGCGCTTGGTTATCGACCCTTACCGCGAAGGCTGTAAAACGCATACTAAGATTGGAGCAATCAATGGCTTGGATCTAGACGTACCATTCATGGTAGCAGGCCTGGATCACGCGCCAATCGAAATCCGTAATGCTTACGGCAAATCGATTGCCAACATTGGTGGAGCTTACCTTGGTACGCACGCTATAAATGACGCGAAATGGATTCAAATCGTTGATGAAAAAGCCGATGCAAAAGCTGACGCTGTTGCCTTTTTCGCCGATGAAGCAATCGCAGCCGGTTCTGTTGAACGTACATCCGCTGAGCAGCCTACTGGCTTGCTGGTAAACAGTGCAAACCTGGAGCAAGCCATTGAGTTTGGTCTCGAAAAAGAGCTGGACTTCCTAGTGCTTGATGCCAGCAACGGCTTACCAGGCCTGAGCGCTGAGTTAACTGGTGCACCAGACATCTCAATAATCAAAAAAGCGGTTAATAAACTGCGTGAATTAGGTCGCGAAGAAGAAATTGACCTGATTTACTTTGGCGGTCTGCGTACCGGTACTGACGGCGCGAAAATGTTAGCCTTGGGTGCCATTGGCGCCGTGATTGGTGCTCCTGCTGCCCTAGCAATGGGTGCAGACATCTCTCAAGGTGAGCCAGTTTATACTGCCGACCTGAACGATGAAGAACGTGAAGAACGTAGCGCTAATTTGCTACAAGCCTTCACATCAGAGGCAACTATGATGGCTCGTTGTACAGGTAAGACCAATGTACAAAACATGGAGCCAGAAGATCTGCGTGCAACAACAATTGCTGTCTCTAAAGCAGTTGGTGTTCCAATGGCAGGTAGCCTGCATAAGCACTAAATAGATATTTAGTCGCTAATTTAAAACCGCTGTAACTGCAAAGTTACGGCGGTTTTTTTTGACTTAAAAAAACGGTTTTAAGGTATTTTTATTACCCAAACCGGCTTCAGCATCACTAATAGCAGCAGTCTTAAAGGACTAAATAAAGCGCATAAACGTTACATATTGTTACACTAGAATTTCAAGCATAAAAAAGGCGCTCTCATTATGTGGTTTAAAACCGCAAATGAAGAGCGCCAATCTAATCCAAGGGGGTATTACAGGTTAGGATTAGTCCAGCTTAATCGTCGCATAATCTTTTTTAATTTCCGCAGAGAGCTGCTCTAAATCTTTACCTAGAGCAATTGTTGATTTCCCAACAGAATATGAAAACTTTTGCTGCTTTTCTTCAATTTGCTGCCATTTGGCTTCAATTTCGCTCCACTTACTTTTAAGGTCTGGCTGTTCCAGATTAATTTTAGCGATAACTTCTTCACGCTGAGTTTTCAAATCACTCACAATTGACTCAACTTTTTCTGCTACAGTCGTCATGGGTATAGTCTCTCATTTAAGTCACTAGATAGTTTATAACCAATAAATTTTTGCTCGGCTTCCTACTGAGCTTTAATGTAGAAAATAGTAACAATCCAAAAGCAGCGCTCACTTGATCTAAATCTAGTTCAGAGAAAAACTTAAAAAATATTCATAAGAATAACGACTTAGCCATTAATATTTAAAACAGACAAAATACTCTCACACCTATAGGTCGGTTTTAGAAATGCATCGATTTTTTATTCTGGTTTCCCTGCTATTAACTAGCGCCTGCACCAGCACATCGGGTTACCTGTTGACCTTCTATGCAGATGACCAAGCTGTACCCGAACGCTTTGAAATATGCCATGGCTACAGCTGCCGCTATAAAGCTCAAGCATCATTGCCTAAAAGCACATGGCAATCTGTAAAAATACTGTTTATCGCACCCTCAAATGCCGCTCAGGAGCGCGACAAAATTGCCCAGGCTATTGCGCTACTTGAAAGCGAAGCAGGAAAACTCAGCGGTATAAAAAATGACCTGCCGAAATCAGTCAAAACCAAAGACACCTATGGCCAACAGGACTGTATTGATGAAACCGTCAACACAACCACCTATTTGCGCATGCTGCAGAGCGATAATCTGCTGCGTTGGCATGTAGTTTCGACGCCCGTACGACGGGGCTATTTTGTTGATAGCCGCTGGCCACACAACAGCGCGACGATAAAAGAAACTTTAACGAGCCAGCTTTACGCTGTGGATTCCTGGCCCAGAGCTAACGGTGAGCAACCCGATATCAAACCTGTAGCCCTGTGGTATCAAGAGGGAAGAAATTGGTAGGCCTGTGAAAGCACACCCAGTTTTTAAAAGAAAGCCCCTTAGAGCTTGATGTTTTGCATAGCAAGTTACTTTCATTTTGGTTAGCATCAGAACTAACCGCTAAGGATTGCGAATTAAGGGTAATATGGACAAGCTTGACCGCCTCTATCAGCTACATCAACTTCTTTGCAATCGCCGTACACCTATCTCACTGGGCCAGCTCGCCGAACAGATGGAATGTAGCGAAAAAACGGTCAAACGCTACAAAGACCAACTCCAACTCTTTTTCAACGCACCGCTTGAATACATACCCCACCGAGGCTGGCAAATCATCCCAGGTCAGGAGCATAAATGGGAAATACCAGGTCTATGGCTCACCGAACAGGACATACAATCCCTGTTACTGTTACTCGATATCTTGCAACGCTTCGGCAATGGCCTGCTTAATCACGAACTACAGGCCACAGAAAATAAAATCACCCATTTGCTGGAGCAGCGAGGCATCCCTCGTAATGAGCTGGAAGCACGTATTAAAATTATCCCCATTGCCCAACGCGCACTTCCCACCCGGCAGCTACAGCACTGCTTCCAAGCGCTTATGCAACGCCAGCGCCTGTCTATTCACTACAACGATTTTAAAGGTAACAGCAGCCAACGTGATGTCAGCCCTCAGCGGCTAACCTACTACCGCGACAACTGGTATCTCGATGCCTGGTGCCATAACCGCAAAGCCCTGCGTACTTTTTCTCTATCGCGTATCAAACAAAGTGAGCACCTGGACCAGCCGGCCAACAATATCGAAAGTGCACAACTGGATGAACACCTTACACCCGGCTTTGGCGTATTTGCGGGCGCTGCAACCGAGCAAACCAGGCTGCGCTTTTTACCAGCCATCGCTCAGGAAATCGCCAGCCAACAATGGCACCCAGACCAGCGCGGCGAATGGGACGGCTCCGACTATTTGCTTACCCTGCCCTACAGCCAGTCACAGGAATTGATGCTCGATATTCAGCGCTACTTGCCCCATGTCATCATCGAATTCCCTAATGAACTGCGCCAGCAACTTATCAAGCATCTACAACAAGCGCTATCACAACATGCTAAATAACTGGTTATTTATCCAGACCCAGGTTTTGTCCACTCCAGCCTGGATAATAACCGGTATGAATAAACAAACAGACAAAATAACGAAACAGGCCGAGAGCAGACTAGCCTTGTTATCCAGGAACCGCAACGAAGACTGCTTTGTAAAAGGCGACCAGGTTCAGCACCCCATCTACGGTAAAGGAGTTATTACCGCATCCCGCTTTGAAAACGCGAAACAAAAAGCCGTGTGCATTCAATTTGATGAATTTGGATTCAGATGGATTATTGCCAAAACCGCTTATCTGACCCTAACAAAACAAGGCGCGTCAACGCGTGCCGATAAGGAATAACAGCCAGCATGGAACAACTCACCGACCTTAAAGCCATCCTGCATTCCAAACGGGCCAACATTTACTACCTGGAAATGTGCCGAGTCATGCAAAAGGATGGCCGCGTACTGTATCTCACCGAGGCGAAGAACGAGAACCAATATTGGAACATCCCCATCGCCAACACCACCTGTCTGCTGCTCGGCACTGGCACCTCTATAACCCAGGCGGCAATGCGCATGCTAGCCCAGGCCGGTGTAATGGTCGGTTTTTGCGGTGGTGGCAGCACCCCACTGCTAATGGCAACAGAGATCGAATGGCTGTCGCCGCAAAATGAATATCGTCCCACCGAATACATTCAAGGCTGGATGAGCTTCTGGTTTGACGATAATAAGCGCCTGCTCGCCGCCAGAGAATTCCAACGCGCCCGCATCAACTACCTGCAACGCATTTGGAGCAAAGATCGAGACTTGCAGGGCGAAGGTTTCCACGCCGACGACGAAGACATTAGCTGTAGCCTGACGGGATTCCAACAAAAGATTGAAACCGCCACCAGCGTCGGAAAACTGTTACAGACCGAAGCCGAACTCACCAAACGTCTCTACAAAATTGCCGCCAACCGCACGCAATACGGTGAATTTACCCGCAGCCGTGACACCCAGGACAGCGCCAACGCCTTTCTCAACCACGGCAATTATCTGGCCTACGGATTAGCCGCCACTACGCTCTGGGTGCTCGGCATCCCCCACGGTTTCGCCATCATGCACGGCAAAACCCGCCGCGGCGCACTGGTCTTTGACGTCGCCGATTTAATTAAAGACGCCCTCATTCTGCCCTGGGCCTTTATCTGCGCCAAAGAAGGTGCCAGCGAACAGGAATTTCGCCAACAGTGTTTGCAAGCCTTTACCCAACATAAAGCACTGGATTTCATGTTTGAGCAGGTAAAACAAGTCGCCTTGAAAGCTGACTGGGAGACAAATCAATCATGATGGTCACCTTTATATCCCAGTGCGAAAAGAAAGCCCTAAACCGCAGCCGCCGCGTGTTGGACGCCTTCGCCAACCGTATCGGTGATAACTCTTGGCAAACCGTCATCACCGACGAAGGTCTGCTCGCCGTTAAAAAACTGCTGCGAAAAACCGCCAGCAAAAATACCGCTGTGTCCTGCCACTGGATTCGTTCGCGATCACGCTCGGAATTGATTTGGGTGGTGGGGAGAAAAACAGCTTTTAATCATTACGGTTTTGTACCCGTTAACTTCACATCCAAGGAAGTCATTATGGATAAATTACCCATTGAAACCAGCCATTTGCTGGCCAACACAAAATCGCAACCACTCAACCAGCACCTTTTTGCCGTGGGCATGGTTGCTTGCTACCTGCTTGAGAGAATGGAAGTCAATAACCCAAAACTGATGCAAGCTGTATTTATCGCCGGTGTTTTACATGACATCGGAAAAATTGATCCGGAGTTCCAGCGCTGGGTGAGTAAAAAGGTAGGAAAACTGCCAGAAGATTATGTCCCTGAGGATGGCACCCACATCGACGCACCGAAAAAGTTTTCATTTGAAAACCACCCACGGCACCACGAATTATCTTGGCTTTTAACTGAGGCATTGCTGCAAGAAAGCAGTTTGAATGCATCCCAACGCCTTCAAATTTCTCATGGCATTTATTGGCACCATACCAAACCATTTAGAAAGGATGACAAGTTCACAAGCGCAGAAGCCATTTACGGTATTTTTAAAAAAACGCTGGCTGACAAAAAAATTGCAGCTATTCACGCGACATCACAAGCCATACTTAAAGATATAGAAAACTTGGCTACCCTCTTTTCAAGCCACCACCTTGTCCCAACTTTATCAAAACCATTTAGCCTGACTAGCAACGCCCTTCCCCTCTATAAAAAATATGACGACTGGTTGGACCAAGTCGATGAGTACAAATCCAATGTCAAAGAAAACGCACTGAACAACCTGGTAAGAGCCGCCGTTATCAGCGCTGACCGTCTGGTTTCATCCTGTTCTGCTGAAGAGCTGGAAGAGTATTTGACCGAAAGGTCACTAGCTAATATTTTTGATCGAAACGCCGTCCACGAAGAAATCCAATTAACCGCCTCCATTGAGGAATGTTTAACCGGTTTTGAAACCCGTTATCCCGAAAGCAAACAAAACAAAGCGCAGAGCGTAGCCGCCAAAGCATTAGCTGACTTACAGAAATTCGCAGAGATTAACGAATCTGCAAATATTGGCGTACTCCAAGGCCCCGCAGGCTGCGGAAAGACTAAAATCGCCCTGGAATGGGCGCAGCTAACCGAAGCAAAAAAAATCATCTGGGTTTGCCCTCGTGTACAGGTCTGTCTTGGCCTGTTGAACGACTTAACCCATTCCGACTATCTGCCAAATAGTCGAGTCGAAATCTTTACCGGAGAGTATAAAAAAATCCTAAGCAACGGCGTGACCATCACCGATGCACCTGACACAAACGAAGATGATTACTTTTCCGGCGACATCGTACTAACCACTATCGACCAGGTAATCAATTCCATTCGCTCGCACAGTGGTGTGGATACCTTTGTTCAATTTATGCAGGCGCATGTGGTATTTGATGAGTTCCACGAACTGGTTAATATGACAGCCTTTAACTTGCTCTTTGCTGAACTCATTCATGCAAAAAAAGAACAGGGCGCCAAAGCAAATACATTACTGGTATCGGCAACGCCCCATTACTTCTTTTTAAAAGAATTTCTGGAAATAGAAGATGAGGACATTATCAGCATCGATAGCTTTAACAGCTCACGCTACCGCATTGAATTTCAAAGCTACGACGAGAAGGAAGAACCCAACCCGCTCATCTCAAAGCCGCAGGAAGGCAATACCTTTGTCATCACCAATACCGCGCAAGATGCTCAGCTTGGGTATCTACTACACCATGGTGTAGAAAACAGCGTATTACTGCACTCGAAATACACGAAACAGGACAAAACCTACTGGTTTAACCAGGTTTTCGATTGCTTCAAACGCAATGGTGATCGCCGATATGATGTACTGCGTAGCGGCCCCATCGTGCAGGCCTCTTTGAATATCAGCTGCGATCAAATGATGACCGAGCTAACCTGTGCCGAGAACTGGCTGCAGCGCCTCGGTCGCCTTGATCGTTTTGGAGTCAATTCAAGTGTTAATCGTTATATCACTATCCTGCCGGAAAGCATTGCAAAAGACGGCAAACAAACCAATAGCTGCGCCAGATTTCTAAACCAACTTTGCACTTGGCAAAGCACCAAGGCCTGGCTCAATTTTCTACAAGAACACCTGAATGACCGCTCAGATATTTCCATCAATGAGCTATATAAAATCTACCAAGACTTTTACGCCAACAGCGCATCATGCAAAGCCATTGAAGCCGACTTTTTGCTGGCGTTAAAAAAGAGCGTTTCACTGATTAAAGAAAAAGTCATTGACCCCATCTCCGTTCCACCGAAATCCAGACAAACCGACAAAATGGCAAAAATCTCTGCCAACTCATTACGCGGGGATAATCGTTTTGTACAAATGGCCGTCTGCAATGTTTCCCCAGACCTAAAACTGAATTTTGTTGATCGTTACGCCTATGAAGAGGAGCTTGACCCTTCTCAGCTCGACACTATCACAGCCTCAGTAGAAAGCATGCGCGGTTATGGTGAGGACGATAACAACCTCGTCCAATTCATGCGGCAAAAGCACCACAACATTAAAAGTGAGAGTGGTTATAAAAAAGCACACCGTGAGTGGGATTTGATTAAAGAAGCCCGCTCACCGGAAACGCCTATTTATCTCAGTTACACACCAAACGATCTCGAGCCTGTCGGCGGAATTCATGTCGCCCACCCTCAAGCCGTTTATTACGTGACCAGCGATAAACAACCGGTCGGCGCCATATCAATAGCAAAACTCAAACAACAACTTCAAACCAACAACCCGGAATAATACTCCATCACTAAAGAGGAAATGCTCATGGAAAAAATCACAGGTATTAAAAGTGTTGACTTTAAAATTACTGCTCTTGGACACGGGGTGGTGAATTGGAATGGGCCAACAAACCTTGCTCAGGAAAATGGCAACACCGTCGACAACCACACCCTGCCTAAACTAAGGGGGTATAGCAATTTATCGGGAAAGGTTAAGGATACCGGTTACAAATATCGCAAAGAGCCAACGGATATTAATTTTAAAGAAACGCCTTTATACATAAGCCAAAACTGTATCCGTCACCACCTATTTAGAGCACAGGCATTCGACTTACACTATGCCGCCGAAAAGAGTCTGACTCAGGTATTAGCCTCTATCACAGGACTTATTCGCGGTTATGTCGTTCCATCAAGCCAATGCAAACGTACCAGCCCGCTCCTAATGGAAGATTTTGTCGATCAATTGGGCAATGGAAATTTTGAACAATTTGGTCAGGCTGGCGAGCGTGACAGCTCATCATTTTTTTCCAAAACCACCTTTGGCGATACAAAGTATGTTTCCTACGGCTCCATCAGTATCGAACAACTCCAATTTATTTCCCTGGACAACAAGTTTGATCGGGCTGCAATGATCATTAAGGACGATCAGGGAGAAGCAGTTGCCCAAGCTGTTGAAGATTTCATTAAATCCTTAAACCCCGCACTCAACCCCAAAGCTGAGTTCCACTCGAATTATGTCCGCAAAGGCACCATCTTTGAAATTGGTGAAGTAGGTATTCTTTTAAACCAGGACGCCATGCAAGCCCTGATTGAAACGGCTATTGAAATGATTGAGAACTTATCAATTCGTCAAGCTAAGTCATATATGTACGTGGATGAAGTGACGGTGGATTTTAATAATAGCTATCAAATGATGCGTATTAAACGCGCCCCTGACCAGGTTTCTCCTCAACCTGAAGACAACTACGCCGTTTATTTTGAAGCAAAGTAGAGGCTCAGTATGAAAATAACCATTGATTACGAAGCCTCCTGGCGAAACTCCTTTCTTGATGGCAGCAATAATGAAGCAGTACCCAAAAAGGGCCGCAACTTTATTGCCTCAATGACGGAATTAAAAAAAGAGCAAAACTATATTCCCAGGGATATCACTCTCGACACAGTCCTGGGTGTGCTTAACCGCTTAATCGGTGATCAACGCAAGCTGTATCAATCCAAGCAAGAGCTGGGTAACGAACCTCACTATTTTTCGAACATGACACATGCCATTAAGTTTGAAGATAAACCACAGGTGCAGAATCAGGAAACTACTTACATCCGCAACATGAAAGGCAGCACTGACCAAAACTCCTTTACCGGGATGATTAAAGTAAACGACCCCATTTTCCAATCAGACTACTCATCACAGTTTTGGGGGGTACTTTCGCTCGAAATTGAAAAACTATACGACTTCATTTTGCAAGATATTCCAGTCGACAGTGACATTAAGCTGAATCCAATCACCATACTTAATAGGCTCGAAGCAATTAAAAAAATCAAGCCCGTCGAATATGAAGGAAAAGCTAAAGCGGCGGCTGAGCAACTAGCTTTGCATTTTGACAAATTCAAACCACGCAACGCTAAAAACCAACTTTTAGTTCTGCCGCTTTACTGTTCAGCTCTGTACTTCCAACTTAATCGTCTGGAAAAGCATTTTGATATAAGTACCGCTAAATCAAAAATGGGGGGAATCAGTGGTATTTCCAATAACGGTTTCACCCCGAAAGACTTTATGGACAAATACACCACCGGTAATAAAAAACTGATTTACGGGAACCCCTATGTACGCGAAGAATTTGTTAAAGGGGAAGGAAAAATAAAGCACACACTAACCAAAGCTAGTGGCCAGCTCCACATCCAATTGGATATTGATCTGGAAAAATCAGTTGAGCTTAAAAATCTGATTGATTGTGCAGGCGTTTCCTCATTTTATTTAGGGAAAAAGGGCCTGGCCTATGTATCCCGTATAGACGTTCGTTAGGGAGAAACAGATGGACTATTACATTGATATTCGTATAAAGCCCGATGCCGAGATGCGCCAAAATGTTTTGCTGAATAAGGTTTATACCAAGTTGCACAAAACATTGTGGGAATTGAACTCTTCTGACATCGGCATCAGTTTCCCCGAGTGGAAGGTTTTACTCGGCAAGGTTATCAGGGTTCATTCAAGCCAAGCCAGGCTTGAACAACTTCAAGCTAAAAACTGGCTAGGTGGTTTAAGCGGTTACTGTCATGTAAGCGTAACTCAAGCTATCCCGCAACAGGTTCTTTATCGCCGAATTTCCAGAGCTCGGTCCAATATGAGCCAGTCCAAACTCAATCGATTAATAAAAAGAGGCTCGATTTCACCCTCTGAAACCAAAGCCTATCGAGCCAAGATGTTTGCATCTGGGATAGATAACCCCTACCTGGAACTGGAAAGCAGCTCGAACGGACATAAGCACAGGCGCTACGTTCAGTTTAGTGAATTACTTGATAAAGCTAAGAGCGGTAAATTCGACTCTTTCGGCCTGAGTAAAGAAGCCACCATTCCCTGGTTTTAACCTTTATTTCTACCGCTCTTTAATAACTCAATAAAATCAAACAGTTACAGCAGCACTTATTTTCATTGGTATTTACGCCAATTTAAAGGTAAGTGCTTGTTGTAACTATTTTTTTGCATGTTATATTGCTGTTCACCGCCGCACAGGCGGCTTAGAAAAATCACTGGGGCAGATGATCCCAAGGGTAATTGTTCACCGCCGCACAGGCGGCTTAGAAAACACGATCCATAGGCGGATTCTCTTCAATAAAGTTCACCGCCGCACAGGCGGCTTAGAAAAAGGTGCTGGAACAAGAGCTTGGCAACATTGGGTTCACCGCCGCACAGGCGGCTTAGAAATATTGCATAGTGTTGTATAAATATGCGGTAAAGTTCACCGCCGCACAGGCGGCTTAGAAATGCGTTGGCGAACGTGGCGGATGCGGCGGCGAGTTCACCGCCGCACAGGCGGCTTAGAAATTAAATACTGTCGGCTAGCGTTATTAGGAAAAGTTCACCGCCGCACAGGCGGCTTAGAAAAACACCCATGACTACACAGGCAAAACCTGATAGTTCACCGCCGCACAGGCGGCTTAGAAATTTACCGATAACTCAGCGACTCTCAATGATTAGTTCACCGCCGCACAGGCGGCTTAGAAACGAAACTTTTCCAGATAATCGTAGGCGTTTTCGTTCACCGCCGCACAGGCGGCTTAGAAAAGACGAACCACCGCCCAGCCCTTGCAGCGTACGTTCACCGCCGCACAGGCGGCTTAGAAAATCGTTAGCGTTAGCCCTTTTGCCGCTGCTTCGTTCACCGCCGCACAGGCGGCTTAGAAAGAAACGCTTACGCATATCACCTGGCAATTCAGGTTCACCGCCGCACAGGCGGCTTAGAAATGAGTTTTTAGGTGGTACGTCTACACCTATTAGTTCACCGCCGCACAGGCGGCTTAGAAAAGGCAATTTGTGATCATTCTGTCTTTGATGATGTTCACCGCCGCACAGGCGGCTTAGAAATTCTAGAAACGTGCACAGTTCCCATATCCCGCGTTCACCGCCGCACAGGCGGCTTAGAAATTCCAGCTGGGTATGACAGGCCGTCGTCACCGGTTCACCGCCGCACAGGCGGCTTAGAAAAAAAACGCAAACGGCTTAAACAATAAAAATTCGTTCACCGCCGCACAGGCGGCTTAGAAATTTGATGTGTTTCAAAAAAGGACAGTGGCGTAGTTCACCGCCGCACAGGCGGCTTAGAAATTTGCTTAAGTTTGTCGAATCAGTAAAAACTCGTTCACCGCCGCACAGGCGGCTTAGAAATAAAAGACAAGCTGAACATCAGCGACAAAGAAGTTCACCGCCGCACAGGCGGCTTAGAAAAAAATCAGCGTCATCGCCGAGCGTTACGCCCGGTTCACCGCCGCACAGGCGGCTTAGAAAAAGGTGGTGATCTATTCCGCTCTGGACGGCAAGTTCACCGCCGCACAGGCGGCTTAGAAATCTGGTATTGCCACTTCTACAACGTGCGACGCGTTCACCGCCGCACAGGCGGCTTAGAAATTAAGGCGCAGAGCTGGGCCGATGTGGCAGACGTTCACCGCCGCACAGGCGGCTTAGAAACCTGTCGTTTGAAATACCGGACCGAAATATAGGTTCACCGCCGCACAGGCGGCTTAGAAATCAATCTGGTCGATTGTCAGCGTATCAATAAAGTTCACCGCCGCACAGGCGGCTTAGAAATGTCTTTAACCGTTTCCGGCCTTACAGCGCCTGTTCACCGCCGCACAGGCGGCTTAGAAATTTGAAGGGCTGTGACAACGATCATGTATTTTGTTCACCGCCGCACAGGCGGCTTAGAAATCGTGATGCCATTACTTTTCCTTATCTGATTAGTTCACCGCCGCACAGGCGGCTTAGAAAAGGGAGGGGATGCTTATGCGCGGCATACAGCGGTTCACCGCCGCACAGGCGGCTTAGAAATGGCGTGATAGTCGTGTGGGCTGGTGTCATGTGTTCACCGCCGCACAGGCGGCTTAGAAAGTGCCATCTTCGTCAATCGTAAAACTCATGCCGTTCACCGCCGCACAGGCGGCTTAGAAATTTTTTAAGTTCGCTTACTGATTTGATCATTTGTTCACCGCCGCACAGGCGGCTTAGAAATGTAATGCTCCCAGATTAAAAAACCGCTTCCTGTTCACCGCCGCACAGGCGGCTTAGAAATTAACTTTCAAACTTTACACAGACGCAGCTCTGTTCACCGCCGCACAGGCGGCTTAGAAAGCTCTTTGGTGCCACAGGAACAAAACGGGCACGTTCACCGCCGCACAGGCGGCTTAGAAACGGAGGGAGCATGATTGATGGGTTTGCCATGTGTTCACCGCCGCACAGGCGGCTTAGAAATTCGTACCATGTTGTTTTAAATATCACCCAGAGTTCACCGCCGCACAGGCGGCTTAGAAATTGGCGGTACGTCTACCCCGATTAATATTCAAGTTCACCGCCGCACAGGCGGCTTAGAAACTGCCGCAAGCGGTATACCCTTTGTGCCATCTGTTCACCGCCGCACAGGCGGCTTAGAAATTCGGGAACGTGGTATTTATCAACTTTTTCAGGTTCACCGCCGCACAGGCGGCTTAGAAATACCGTTATCGCCCGCGAAAAAAGGCGAATTTGTTCACCGCCGCACAGGCGGCTTAGAAACAGGTCGCGCCGCCCTTCGGGAATTTCTTCATGTTCACCGCCGCACAGGCGGCTTAACAAGCATTAAAAATGTATCGCTGAACGCTATGTTTGATATTACAAATAGCGCATCAACAACGCATTACCGCCCTGCTCGCCCAACCCTAAATCATCTTCAACCGGAATCCTTACGGTATGTCCTGAACCTGGTGCTACATCGATCTTTTCGCCTTTAAGGCTTTCCAGTTGTGACAGATTAAAGCGTAAATTACCTTTGGGGGTCATAAGCTCCAGTTCGTCACCCTGAGCAAAACGGTTTTTTACCTCAACCGTCAACCAACCCTGTGCGGCATCGTAATCCGTCACTTCGCCAACGAACTGTTGATTATTACTAGACGAGTTACCTGTCACATAATTTTGGAATTCAGAGGGTATATGTCGGCGATAAAAACCTTCGGTATAACCACGGTTTGCCAGATGTTCCAGTTCTCCCATCAAATTAGGGTTGAAAGGATTACCTGCCAAGGCGTCATCAATAGCACGGCGATAAACCTGGGCAGTCCGGGCCACGTAGTAATGGGACTTAGTACGGCCTTCAATTTTTAGAGAGTGGATACCCATTTTCACTAAACGATCAACATGCTGCACAGCACGCAGATCTTTGGAGTTCATGATGTAAGTGCCGTGCTCATCTTCATAGGTGGGCAGCAGTTCATCGGGGCGGCTACGTTCTTGCAGCAGAACCGGCTGCACTTCTTCCTCATTAGGATCAAACTGCTGCGGATCAGTATTGGCCGGAACTAAATCACCGGTTTCAGTTTCCTTGGCATCGTGCACGTTGTATTGCCAGCGACAGGAGTTAGTACACGCCCCCTGATTAGAGTCACGATGCGTCATATAACCGGAGAGCAGACAACGGCCTGAATAAGCCATACACAGTGCGCCGTGAACAAACACTTCAAGCTCCATATCCGGGCACTGTTGGCGAATCTCTTCGATTTCATCGATCGACAATTCACGCGACAAAATAACCCGTTCGATGCCCTGCTTTTCCCAGAATTTTACTGTCGCCCAGTTAACGGCATTTGCTTGAACGGACAAATGTACTGCCTGCTCTGGCCATTTATCACGTACCATCATAATCAAACCCGGATCGGACATAATCAGCGCACCTGGGCGCATTTCAATCACCGGCTCCAAGTCACGCAGGTAACTACGCACTTTATCGTTATGCGGCGCAATATTGCTCGCCAGATAGAACTGCTTGCCCATACCGTGCGCTTCTTCAACGGCAGCTGCCAGGTTTTCAATCCGGTTAAATTCGTTATTACGCACACGCAAGCTGTAACGCGGTTGACCGGCATAAACGGCGTCGGCCCCATAGGCAAAAGCGTAGCGCATGCTTTTGAGGGTACCGGCGGGAGAAAGTAATTCTGTACTCATGGAGGAAATCTTCGGCTTGTAAACGTCAGTTAAAACAGGGCCGCCGATTTTACTGGAAAACTGTTTATTTTTCAGCAGTTAAGGTGCTTTTATCTCTATCGATAGCGATAGCGATAAAAAGCAGGCCAGTACGAATGTCTGACCTGCCCCACATACAACATGCTTCAACTGCTAGGATGTACCTTCCTTTTCGCGGCGAGCAATCATCTCGTCTAAAAAGCTACCCAGCGCATCACCATATTGCTCAGTAAACCAGTCCATGGCATTCTGGCGGTCAGCGGCCAGATTACCCGATTTAAAATCTGCTTCAAACGCGTTAAAACGTGCTGCAGCTTCACGAATAGCGGAACTTACGCCTTCGATTTCAATTGTTTGCCAATGCTCATTGGCCACCGCCAAAAAGCTATTCACCATGTCATTGTAAGTAACTTGGATTTTGTTGTTTTCATCTTTTGGGTCAATGACCCGTAGTGGGATCAGATTTTCGTCACTCATGCTACTACCATTTTCCAGAGTTAAAATTTCAGAACGAAGGATAAACACTCTTTTAACGCAATACCAGCCTATAAAGCGCCGGTTTAAGCACCTAATTAAGCGTTTTTAACATGATTCTGATTGACTTACATCAATGCCCTCACGGGGTTTCACCGCCATCATGCAGTTATTCTGATATGAGGTGTAAAGTATGAATTATGACGTCATTATCATCGGCGCTGGACCCGCTGGCCAGAGCCTTGCCTGCAGGCTGAATGATGCCGGTTTAAAAGTTGCCCTGCTTGAAAAACAACCAGAGACGGCTATTGCAGCGCCCCAATACGATGGCCGTGAAATTGCTCTGACACACCTTTCAGTAAAAATTCTTAACAAGCTCGACGTTTGGAAGAATGGCATGCAGCAACATGCCACCGAGATGCTGGGAGCACGAGTCATTGACGGCACCTCTGACCATACATTAGCGTTTGAACGTCCAGACCAGCAGTTGGACGCCCTCGGTTATATGATTGCCAACCAATGGATTCGTCAGCACCTGTTTGAGCGCACCAAAACACTTACAAATATTGAGTTGATTTGCGGTCAATCTGTGTCTGATGTCCGTACCAATAAGAAGCAAGGCATTGTTTGCCTTGAGGACGGGCGCGTTTTAACAGCACCACTGGTTATTGCCGCTGACAGCCGTTTTTCTCAAATTCGTCGCATGATGGGCATTTCCGCTGAAATGAACGACTTTGCCCGCGTTGCCATTGTCTGCCGCATGAAACATGAAAAGCCACACCAACAGCTTGCCTGGGAGTGTTTTCATTACGGTCGCACGTTAGCCATTCTACCACTGAGTGATAACGAGTGCTCCGCCGTGATCACCCTGCCTGCTGATCAAGCAGCCGCTGTGCAGGAGATGAGCGAAACGGAGTTCAGTGCGGATGTTCAGCGCCGCTTTGGGAGTCGCCTAGGTAACATGGAATTGATCAGTGAGCGTTATGCCTACCCGCTCGTTGGTGTACATGCTAAACGTTTTGTAACTCAGCGCTTTGCATTACTAGGCGACGCTGCTGTTGGGATGCATCCGGTTACAGCACATGGCTTTAATCTCGGTTTACGTGGCAGTGACACATTAGCCCGAGGCATCATCAAAGCCCATGAAGAGAAGAAAGATATAGGATCAAACAGGGTGCTGAATGCTTATCAGCGGGAGCATATGCTAATCACTCGCCCACTTTACCATGGCACCAACGGTATCGTGGGTCTATTCACCAATGACAAACTTCCCGCCAAACTGGCGCGTAAAGCGGTGCTACATATCAGTAATCGACTCCCCCCTCTGAAAAGGTCGATTTCAGCAATGTTGACAGAAACACACCCGCGCAAGCTGTTACCCTTTTAGTCGGTTTATTTTGGCCGCCAAGGCCCTAAAATAGCGTCGTTAAAAAGGCTGCCAATAGCTGACTGTTATCGCGTTAATTCAGTAAAGATCCGGGTCATCGGAATATCAAAACTTTGCGGTTGTATGGTATTCAGCTCTGCAAAGGAATAGCCAACACCCAAGGTGATGGTTTGCTCCGGTAATTGTGCCAGGGTACGGTCATAGTAGCCGCCGCCATAACCTAAACGATACCCCTCTGCATCGAAACCAACCAATGGCACGATCAACACGCAGGGTTCAACAATATCGCGGCGTTTGGGTACCGGGATTTTCCAGATACCCGGTTCCAGTTCGTCACCTTTTTTATAGGCACGAAATTCCAGCGGTGTATTCTTCTCAACAACCGCCGGTAGTGCCGCCGAGTGCCCAAGCTCTATTAGGTTGTCAATCAAGGGACGCGGATCAAACTCGCCCTTAAACGGCCAGTAAAACCCCACCGTCATTAAACGCTCACCGGTAAACCAGTCCATCAATTGTGTTTCAATTGCTGCATTCCACTCACTACGCCGTTTATGACCGGCTTTAATTCGTTGATCCAACAGCCGCTCGCGCTGCGCACGGCGCCATTTAGTGATCTCACTCCACTGCATGATCGCTTACCCTGGGCGCCCATCAAGGCGCGGTTTAGTTAAGATAGGATAATAACAAAGCACAAAGATGCTAAAACCAGCGACCCAAAGTGCAATACTGCCACCATAACTGATCGCAATTGACAGTTCGTTTAACAACATCGGCAAAATCGCTCTCAGCAACGTGGCAAATACCAGGGCAACAAAGGCAACAGCCATCCAGGGACTAATCGTCAAACTGCGACCACTATGCCCCAATGAAATACGGGCAATCATGCCAAGAATAATAAGACCAATCCCCCCTACTGTCAGGGTATGCAGTACGGTCACGTAATCAGCAATGATACCCCAATAGAAAAGTGCCAACTGCAGAAAACCCAACACCATAAACCAGCAAGCTAGATGTAACGACCAAAGCAATGGTATTTTCAGGGTAATCCAGCTTCGCCAACGCCAGGTTCTGACGAGATGAACACAACATGCAAAAAGACTAACAGCCCCTAAAGTGAGTTCATTCAACCCAATCAGAGTGCCCAGTGCTAACAACAAAATACTCAACAGGCAGGCTATTTCCAGCCACTTTAGCGGCGTTGCTTTTTCGGTATCAGTTGCATTAGCCGTAAAGAAGGGAATCACTCTTCCGCCCATCAAACTGACTAAAAAGGCTATCAAAAACACCACGCTAGCAGCCAACTTTTTATACAGCAGCAAATCGTTCTCCAGCGCTGCCAAGTGCATGAAAGCATTCAGTAAAGCCAGTATAAGCAGCACCGGAACAAACAGCAGGTTGCGCCACAATTTAGCGGTCACCACGTAAAACCCCAGCACCCCAGCAACCAGAGGCAAAAAGCTCACATCAATCACCGCGATCAACAATTCCGGGAACGGTGCCGGGAACAGCAACATAACGCGCCCCAGCAGCCAAACCAAAAACAGGCCCATCAGCGGTACACCCCGAAGCCCCATTCGCCCCGTCCAGTTTTGAACCGCTGTCAGCAAAAAGCCGGTAATAATTGCTCCCACAAAGCCGAACAACATTTCATGGCCATGCCACCACAACCAATTGCCGTAAGGCGTAAAAGCAAGACCTCCAAACCATACTTTGCCCCATAGAATGAGGGCAACCATTGAAAAAGCCGCCCCAAATAGAAAAAACGCTCTAAACGCCAGACGAAACAGCGGCACAATTCGCTGCTCTCTGTCTAAATCAATCAACTGCACGTGGTTTACCCTTAGACTTCAATAATTGATGTGGATCTTACGTCCCAACACTTGCCACGCAATCATGTTAGTAAAGAGCTTCGGTGGCCTTGACCTTAATCAACAGAGAGCACAGCACGGAGGTCATTACTTATTCCCAAAAACGCTTAAAAACAGAACTTCGGTTGATCAGAATCAAATATATTCAATCAGTTAGCGCTTAGTCTTAAATCATTTCTCAGAGAACTATAATTCTCACGAGGACTATATAGATTTAATTTTGACTCATAGGCGGTTTAGATTATGGCAAACACAACTCCATTGGTTTATTCCTGTTCGGGCTGCTCGGATATTGCCCAAATTACTAACCATGTAGCAATAGCACTTGATCGATCCGGAGACGCAGAGATGTCCTGTATAACCGGGGTTGGAGGCAACGTACCCGGTCTTGTTAAGATTGCTAAATCAGGTCGCCCGCTAATCGTCCTGGATGGCTGTCCAATGGCCTGCTGTAAAAGCTGTTTAAAGGAGCGGGATCTTGAACCCGATGTTTACGTGCGTTTTGATGAGCTAGGGTTTAAGAAAAATAGAGGTAAGGATTTTATTCCTGAAGAAGCGGATCGAGCAGTCGAAATCGTCAAGGATATTATTGCCAAAAGTAACCTAGACGTGAGCTAACCACTCCCCGGACATACTTAATAGCGCCGGCGAGTCGATCGCCGGCCTTGGCCACTAAAAGCGATTATCTGCAACTGATGCCGAATCATCTGCAACAAAGCTCACCTCGGCACGCTGGTATTTTGGCTTACGTGCCTCAGCAACAAAACTTTTGATCGTTTCATAGGGGGTCTCGATCAACAGCATATTGGTAACCCAACCAGGAAGACTTGATCCCGGGTTAATATGTGACTCATTGCTGACCTCAATTTTGCCAGATGGCAACGGCCGAAAACGCCAGCGAGTTGTTGCGTCAGTCAGGCGTAACCGCCCTTTTACCTTAGCCATTAAACCTGTTGTTGCTCGGCTACTCATCACAACTTCACGGGTATCTGGGTTTTGAGTCCAGACAACATGGGTCAACACATCTCGGTCTTTAACCGGAAATGGCAGATCGTTATGTGTATACACATAGGCTTCTGTGTCACTAACTCGTTTGAAAACGGTTGATTCAACGCAGCGGTCGGCCCAGTCATCACAGGCTTCCACATCATCAAGCAACGCAACCAACGAGGTTAAACTCAGGTTCTCCACACGGGTTATGGCTTTCACGGCATCATGAGGCGACCCCTCAATTGTCCGAGTATAAACCTGAATCCCTTCCTTATCTTTACGCAACTGCCAGTTTGAATCAGCGCTCGCCGTTAATGCCAAGCCACTCAGCATAAGCCCCAAACACACAATGCAATTTTTGATTACTTTCATTAAGACACCGTCCTTAATTTATTAAACCAGCTGATTATCGAATCAATTGCCGACGGCCAAAAAATACTAACACCAAGCAACTCAACCAAACTCCGCAGGCCATAATAAACAGCACGCCACCATCGGTATTACCGGCAGCGTCAACCACACGTACGACGCCCAATGGCGTAAACAGGTGGAAGAAAATTGCACCAGAAATAACCACCAGTCCTAGCAACGCTCCCCAGACTCTCGTACGTGGTATCAATAAAAGAATACTGGCAACTAATTCAACCATTCCCACTAAATAGCCACCATAACTCGTAAACCCGTCTGCGATGGGTTTTAAAAAACCAACACCGCTCATCCAGCTGCCAATGGTAGAAAAAATAATAACCGTTTCCTCAGAGCCGGCGAACTTAAAAAACAGTGATTGAATAAATACAAAACAGATATAAATAACCAATAACCACGTAATCGCTTTTTTCATCAACTCTTCCTCTTACATACTCCAGTCACTTTTATATTTATTTTTTTAACAACTCAGGCCAATAACGATCCGCATCAGTAATGTAGCTATCCCGGTTCGATAACCATTTTTGGTTAATTGATTGATTATAATTTAGGTATAAGCGTCCCTTATAAATCGTGAACTGTTCGGGCTCAATACCTGCAATATCGTTTTGTGACACGGCATAAGCACAGTAACCACCATAAGCCGGCGCATATTTATCTGGATTACCTTTAAACGCTTCGAGATTATCTTTACTACTGAAACGCCAATTGGCTTCCATCCACTCATGTTCAAACTTAGCTTTTCCTTTTACCGCCCTATTCTCAACAAAATACGCGACTGGATCGTAGCCCTTAATCGCCAGATTACCGAAGAATGTCGTATTAATGGCATCTAACGCCTGTGCAGGGAAACTCATCACTAATAACCCAGCCATTAATAACTGAGCCAACCTCGCTCTGAAGGTCCGCATTAATGTTATCTTTTTCATAGCCTTTGGCCTCCTGGGTTATTAAGAGTTTCTTTATAAGGTAATCCGCCAGAGTGAATTAACCCTGTTGGCAAGCTCTTCACACATCGACTATTGGCGTGTAAACCATGGAACCCCACCCCGAGCCAGTTGATAAGCCAGGTATTTTGGGCCACCGAGAGCCACTGAGTTGGCGATTAAAATGATCCGTGTTGGTGAGCTTTGCCACTGCCTACCCAAGTAGACGCAGCAATCGACAAAAGGTTACAGAATTTAACGTTAGAAATGACCAAAGGCGATCAAAGTGGTGATATGAACCCTTCAGGATCAGCTTATAAAAACAGCAGCCATCAGGATAAAGAGGCTTTGTCGTTGTTTATAGCGTTAGTGGTTTAACAAAAAGCCCGGTCTAAGCAATCTGTATAGTTAGTTGAGCAGACCTATCATCGATGCTTCTGAATAACGGCAAAATGCTAACATTGCCCAGCAAAATCCGCGATTACTCAGAAGCGCCTCAAAGGGTAATTATTTAACCCGCCACCTGCTCAACAATTTCACGGATCAAATGTGGTCCGCGGTAAATAAAACCACTATATACCTGTACCAGACTAGCACCAGCATCCAGCTTTTGCTGTGCGTCTAAGCCGTTCATAATGCCGCCCGCAGCAATAACCGGCAATGCGCCATTTAGCTCTCCAGCCAGTGTCTTAACGGTTTGTGTTGACGCAGCAGTCAGTGGCTGTCCACTTAACCCTCCGGCTTCATCCTTATAAACCGAACTTTCAACACCGCTGCGGGATATAGTGGTATTGGTTGCGATCACACCATCAATTTCATTCTCAACCAGCGTTTGTGCCACCATGGCGACTTCTTCAGGTGTCATATCGGGTGCAATTTTTACGGTTAACGGCTTATAGCTGCCATAACGTTCTGCCAGCACACGCTGCTCTTCTTTCAACGCCGATAATAACGCTCGTAACGAATCCCCAAATTGCAGTGTTCGTAGTCCCGGTGTATTGGGCGAAGACAGGTTAACGGTGATATAGGAAGCCTCCTGATAAACCTTGCGCAGGCAAATAAGATAATCATCCAGCGCATTCTCAACCGGCGTATCAACATTTTTGCCAATATTAATCCCTAAAATGCCATCAAACTTGCTGGCACGTACGCGCTCCAGCAGATAATCAACGCCCAGGTTATTAAACCCCATGCGGTTAATAATGGCCTTTTCATTGGTTAGTCGAAACAGGCGTGGTTGGGGGTTACCCGGTTGGGCACGCGGCGTAATCGTACCAATCTCAAGAAAGCCAAAACCCAACGCGGCCAGACCATCAATATGCTCGCCGTTTTTATCCAACCCGGCCGCCAAACCCACTGGGTTGGGAAACTCTAAGCCCATGACATGCACTGGTACCTGCGGCATTGGAGCAACAAACAACTGTGTCAGTTTAAGGCGTTCAGCCAAGCTCATGCCCTTCAGGCCAATATTGTGAGAAGTTTCAGCATCAAAGCGGAACATCAAATTGCGCAGTAACGAATAGCTCATGGGTTTTCCAGTATTTAGTGGTTGAAAACAAATGACAAAACGGCGCGGATTATACGTGAACTTGCAGGCTTTTGCTTGCTTTGAACACTAAGGTAAAGTCCCTTTAGCAGAGAAAAAGCCTCAGCCAGTTTTTCGAATACCCTGAAGCTTGTTGTTTTCATCAAAGCTAATAACAAATTGCCCATGAACACCATTATGGCTTACGAAGGGTTGCAGAATAGTGCTTGGAAAACGGATATTGCGGCCGTCACTGCTCCGGGCGACCACTTCCTTTACGATCCCCTGATAATGTGCCAGGTAGTCCTGTGCAGAAATAGCAATGTTGATGGTAACCTGGCGCATGGGTCAAACGTCAATTTGAAAGAAAACGATAAAGAGTTTCAAACAATGTCATTTCGAGCAACGAGAAAAGACTTCAGTATGACAGCCTTGCCCGTTTGGCTCGAAATGACATGCTTTCAGGTCTGGGGGCTGCCCAGTTAAACCTCTAGCTCAGTATTGGTCGAGCGTCCAAATTCAACCAGTTCACGAATAGCAACCGTGTACATCGGGATATCCATCTCATCCTGATCTTGATCTCGCAGCGCCTGCTGAATTTCCTGCCAACGCTCCAGCTGTTTGCTTTGTGCATCCAGCCACGTGCTGACCTTATCTTCTGCTTTTTCAGGCAATTGGCCGTCAAACTGCAGGACCGATTTAGTCAGAATGCGTAGCTGACGATCAACATCATCCCGGAATACATCACGTACTTTACTATGCCAGATATTGACCACATCCAGTCGTGAGACTCCCTGACGGAAGCGATGCAGGTCAAGACGGTTTATCAGGCTGAAGAAAACGCCTGCTGTCTGCTCGACTGTACAGCCAGTTCGGTTTGCCACATCAACGATATCCAGCGCGAAATATAATTCGTCTGTGCTGGCAACTTGCTTAGCCAGCTCGGCAGGTACACCCGCAGTTTCAAACCGGTTTTGTGTATTTTTCCACAGAGTGGCCAAACCACCACTGATTAACTGCTCCATTGATGAAGAAACCGCTTCAACACCCGGCGTAAAGTGTGCCACCAGTTCTTCCGTGGCAACATTTTCATAACGCTGCTGTAATAACCAACGGCTGGCATGGCGCACCATACGCATCACCCGTTTCACCATCATCACCTGCAACTCAGAAGGCACTTTATAATCAAGTGCCTCAATAGCTTTCCAAAGCGGGAGCATGCCAAAAATATCACGCGCTGCAGTGTAGGCCTGCACCACCTGCCCGGCACTGGCACCCGTTGCCTGCATCATGCGCTCCACATAGGTAATTCCCATGTAGTTAACCATTTCGTTGGCATATTCAGTGGCAATTATTTCGCGACGTAAACGGTGCCCATGTAACTCTTCCGGGTACTGTTGTTCCAATGTCGCCGGAAACGCCGTAACAATCTGTTTTGCCAGATAAGGATCATCGGCAATATCAGTCGCCGCCAGCACATCCTTTAATTCAGATTTAGCATAGGCCAGTACCACAGCCAGCTCAGGCCGGGTTAAGCCTTCGCCCTGCCCCAAACGAGCAATTTGCTCTTCATCAGAGGGTAAGAACTCCAGCTCTCTGTCTAAACGCCCCTTCTGTTCCAAACCACCAATAAAGCGGCGTAGCTCATCGCCATGCGAATGAGCAAGTTTACGGGCAATACTCAATGAGCGGGTCTGACAGTAGCTGTTGCGAAGCACCAGTCCAGAGACCTCATCGGTCATTTTTTCCAGTAACGTATTACGACGTTTTTCGCTCAGCTTACCAGCGGCAACCACTTCATTAAGCAAAATTTTGATGTTCACTTCATGGTCTGAACAATCAACACCGCCCACGTTATCAACGGCGTCGGTATTAATAGCGCCACCATTACGCGCGTATTCGATCCGGCCGAGCTGGGTCATCCCCAGGTTACCGCCTTCGCCGATTACTTTGGCGCGTACTTCGTTGCCATTAATACGCAAACTGTCATTAGCACGATCACCCACGTCATCATGGCTTTCCGTACTGGCTTTCACATAGGTGCCGATTCCGCCATTCCAGAGCAAATCAACCTGCGCCTTCAAGACCCGGTTGATCAGTTCATTCGGGGTTAAGCTGCTTTCTTCAATGTCAAAGCGAGCTTTCATCTGGGGTGTAATTTCGATGGATTTTGAGGCACGCGAGAATACACCGCCGCCTTCTGAGATCAGCTTGGCGTTATAATCATCCCAGTTAACATGGCCCAGCTTGAACAAACGTTCGCGTTCTTTAAAGCTAGTAGCCGGATCAGGGGTAGGGTCAATGAACACGTTCATGTGATCAAAGGCCGCCACTAATTGAATATGCTTTGACAGCAACATGCCATTACCAAACACATCACCCGCCATACCGCCAATACCAACCACGGTAAAATCGGTTGATTGAATATCTATACCACGCTCACGGAAGTGGCGTTGTACCGATACCCAGGCACCCTTAGCCGTGATACCCATGCCCTTGTGGTCATAGCCCTGACTACCACCCGATGCAAAGGCATCGCCCAGCCAGAAGTTGTAGCGATTAGCCAAGCCATTAGCGATATCGGAGAAAGTGGCCGTGCCCTTGTCAGCGGCAACAACCAAATACGGATCATCGTTATCGTAGCGTACAACCGCTGGCGGTGGTAACACGTCACCAGCTTGCAGGTTATCGGTGATATCCAGCAGACCACGGATGAAGATTTTATAGCAGGTAATGCCCTCTTCCTGATGGGCTTTACGATCAGTAATGGTCTGTGCCCGCTGAGCAACGAAGCCGCCTTTTGCACCCACTGGCACAATCACCGGGTTTTTAACCTGCTGAGCCTTCACTAGCCCCAACACTTCAGTACGATAATCCTCGACCCGGTCTGACCAGCGCAAACCACCACGGGCCACTTTGCCACCCCGCAGGTGGACACCCTCAACGCGATTCGAGTAAACAAATACCTCATACATGGGGCGCGGCAGTGGTATATCCGGCAACTGATGAGGATCAATTTTGAAGGAGAAATACTTCTTCAGACGACCATCCAGCCCCGGCTGGAAGAAGTTCGTCCGTAACATCGCTTTATTAAGTAACAGATAATTACGCAATACACGATCTTCACTGAGGCTCTGCACCTCATCCAGTAACGCCTTATAAGCACTCTCTAAGGCTTCCAGCTGGCTTTTACGCTCGTCAATGGTAAGTGTAATTTCAGGGTCAAACTTAGTATTAAAGTGGTGCACTAATGCCAGTGCCATAGCCGGGTAACGCAACAACGTATCGGCATAGTAGGCCTGACTGAAGCCCAACCGAATTTGTTTCAGGTAATGCGCACAAGCCCTTAAATAGGACACTTCACGCCAGTTCAAGCCGAGCGCCAAGACCAGGCGGTTAAAGGCATCGTTACTGGCATTATCGTGCCAAACACGTACGAAAGCCTTGGTAAACACCTCCCGTAATGCCTTGGCATCAAGGGTGTCTCCAAGGGAGTACTGCAGACTGAAGTCATGCTTCCACACGACCACGCCATCTTCATCGACAATCTTGTAAAGATGTTCACCTAATGTCTTAAGCCCCATATTTTCAAAAATGGGGATAATATCGGACAACGTCAGCTGTTCATCACGTTGATACAACGCAAAGTGTGCCCGATCAGCTGACTCACCATCGCGCTGGTAAAAGCACAGTGCCAGTGGTTTTTCTGTGCACAGCGACTCCACATGCTGAACATCTGCAACAGCAATATTAGGCGTAAACTCATCGCGGTAGCTCAATGGGAACGCGTTCCGGTAACGTTGCGAGTACACCGTTCCCTGCTCGTCCCCATATTTATCGATCAGGCTTTGTACCAGATCGTCCTGCCAGGAACGGGTAACGCCAATAATTTCCTGTTCCAGTGCCGGCACATTAATATCAACGGTCTGATCCGGATCGGTACGCAGTACAAAATGAGTGCGAACCAGCACCGACGATCCAAAATAGGTCGTGAACTCTGAGTTTAATGCCTTAAAGCTTTTACAGAGAATCTGCTGAATTTTTTTACGTATTTCAGAGTCGTAAATATCTCGAGGCATATACACCAGACAGGAGACGAACTTGCCAAAGTGGTCGCGGCGCACAAACAGGCGTGTTTGTTGGCGTTCTTTGATCTGGGCAATGGCGGTTGTGGTGGCAAACAGCTCATCAAGATCCGTTTTAAACAACTCTTCACGCGGGAAGGTTTCCAGCACCCGCAGCAAATCTTTGCCGCCGTGGGTGAAAGGAAATAACCCCGAGCGGCGCATAACCGCTTCAACCTTGTTGCGAAGAATAGGAATATTACGTGTTTTTTCTGTGTAAACGGACAGCGTATAGAGACCTAAAAAGCCCAGTTCACCGGTGACATTTCCGTCTTTATCAAACTGTCGCACAGCAATGTAGTCGGGATACACAGGACGGTGAACACGAGACAAGGTGCCAGAGGTGGCGAATGTCACCAACCGTGATTCATGAACATACTCACCCACGTCCTGCGGCAGGGTATCAATGAACTTTTCTTTTGTTGAATCGCTGCGTTGGCGGAAAAGGCCCAGCTCAGACCCATCGACATGGCGAATAACATCCCGCCCGCTTTTCTTGCCAAGCTTGTACTCCTTGTAACCCAGAAACGTAAAGTTGTTATCGATCATCCAGCTCAGGTAGGCAATAGCTTCGCTAACCTCAGCCTCAGGTAAAGCAGGAGGATTATGCTTCAAATTATTGATAATATTATGAACTTTACCCTCCATACTGCCAAAATCTTCGACCACAGCACGGACATCTGAAAGCACATCTTCAAGCTCGCTCACCAAGGTTGATAACATCTCATCACCGGCTATACGATCGATCTCAAAGAACATAAAGGCTTCAGTCTGATACCCCTTCATGTCAACAGGGCAACCATGATCATAGGTGCAAGTCGCATGCTCCTTCAGGCCTCCGGTCTTGGTCCGCTGGGCCTGAAAAACCAGGTTTTGAACGGCATGAATCGTCAGCTGGCGGGATGCTAAATGCATACGCACTGAATCGACCAGGAACGGCATATCCTTCTGTAACAACATCACCACGGTGTGCGAAGACTGCCAGGGATACTGGGCACAACCCGGGTTAATGATTTCAATTTTAGGGATTTTTTCGTCGACCGTGTCAAACTTTTGAATGAACTGCCAGGCACTCATCAGCTGGCTGTAGACATCTTCCGGGTTTTTACCCTGAATATCATCGTTAGGCACGATGTGAAGGTAATCCCTAACAAAATTATTAACGGCTTCCTGCTCGGATTTTTTTTGTCGCTCTTCAATCAGCGCTGTTAACTGCTTAATACACAGCGCCTTATCATTCGTCATCGTGCTATTGGTCACAAAATGTCCCCTTGATACGATCGTAATACCTAAATTATGGAAGTCTGAAATACTAACGTGCGCTACAATAGCGCACTTTTCGGCGATAGCTAAACAACTTAAATCAATTCTGTATACCTTTTATATGACACAACAGGCACTCTGGCAATTTTGGATCGACCGCGGCGGCACCTTCACTGATATCGTTGCATTATCGAGCAATGGCGAACATCGCACCCATAAATTACTTTCGGAGAACCCCGAGTGTTATAAAGACGCCGCGCTGCAAGGTATCCGCGATCTACTTGGTATAAGAGCTGATCAAGCCATACCCGCCGAACAAATTGGCGCCGTCAAAATGGGCACGACAGTGGCTACCAACGCGCTACTGGAACGAGACGGTACGCCCACAGCGTTGGTTATTACTGAAGGCTTTGGTGATGCGCTCAGAATTGCCTATCAAAACCGCCCACGCCTGTTTGACCTGAATATCGAACTCCCCGAACTACTCTATTGTGATGTTCTTGAGGTACAAGAACGCATGGGAGCCCACGGTGAAGTGGTTAAGCCTCTCAACAAAGGGCATGCGCGCGATAACTTAACCGCTATTTATAATCGCGGCATTCGTGCCATCGCCATTGTCTTGATGCATGGCTATCGATACCCCAACCACGAAAAAGCCCTTGCCGACATCGCCCGTGATATTGGTTTTACTCAGGTCAGCACCAGCCACGAAGTCAGCCCCTTGATGAAGCTGATCAGCCGCGGGGACACGACCGTAGTGGACGCCTACCTGTCACCTATTTTGCGCCATTATATTGATCAGGTAGCGGCAGAACTGGGAAAAACCCAGTTAATGTTTATGCAGTCCAATGGTGGCTTGGTTAATGCTGACAACTTTCAGGGTAAGGACAGCATTCTTTCCGGCCCGGCTGGTGGTATCGTCGGCGCGGTAAAAACCTGTCAGGCTGCTGGTCATGACAGCATTATCGGCTTTGATATGGGAGGCACCTCTACCGATGTCTCCCATTTTAATGGCGAATACGAACGCAGTTTCAACTCGGTAGTCGCTGGCGTAAGAATGCGCGCCCCGATGATGCAAATCCATACAGTCGCAGCGGGTGGCGGTTCCATTCTGCATTTTGATGGCAACCGGTTTCGAGTCGGGCCGGATTCCGCTGGCGCGAACCCCGGCCCAGCCTGCTATCGACGCGGTGGCCCGCTCACCATTACCGACTGCAACCTGATGCTGGGCAAATTAAATCCCGAGCACTTCCCCAAGGTTTTTGGGCCTCATAGTGATTTGCCACTGGACAAAGCCGTTGTCGAAACGAAGTTCCAGGCTCTGGCCAGCAAGATCAAGCAAAGTACCGGTCGCGACCTCACGGTAACGGAAGTGGCCGAAGGTTTCTTGAAAATTGCTGTCGACAACATGGCAAATGCCATTAAGGAAATTTCCACCCAGCGGGGTTATAACATCAGCCATTACACCCTGTGCAGCTTTGGCGGCGCTGGCGGCCAGCACGCCTGTCGGGTCGCCGATGCGTTAGGCATGAAAAAGATTATCCTGCACCCCATGGCGGGTGTTTTATCGGCCTATGGAATGGGCTTAGCCGATTTTCGCAGCTTGCATCAGCACAGTGTCGAGGCGCCACTTAATGACCATCAGGTTAACGAGCTGCAAAGCGTCATTGAGCGCCTAATCAGCGAAGGACAACAGGAAATCATTGCACAGGGCATCGATAAAAAAGCCATTTCCAGCATGACAAAGGCACTGGTGAAATATCAAGGCACTGACTCTGCCCTGCTCGTTGAGTTTGGCGATACCGAACAAACACAAGAAAACTTCGAAATGGCACACCGCCAGCGTTACGGTTTTACCGTACCGGACAAGGCACTCATTATCGAGTCACTGGCCATTGAGGTTATCGGAGAAGGCCATAAGGAAGCTGGTCTGCCAATAACGTTAAATAAACGCACAAACAGCCTGCAAGCCATCGGCCACAGCCAGTTATTTAGCGGTAAAGAAAACCAGACGGCGCTCATATTCCAACGCCATGACATGCAACCAGGCGATAATATTGCCGGCCCCGCTATCATTCTGGAGTCTACCGGCACCAATATTATTGAAGACGGCTGGCAGGCAACCCTGTCTGAACTTGGCAACCTTGAGTTAGAGCGAGTTACCGCGTTGCCAACACGCACCGCCATAGGTACAGATGTTGACCCTATTATGCTGGAGGTATTTAACAACCTGTTCATGTCAATTGCCGAGCAGATGGGTACCATTCTGGAAAATACCAGTTACTCGGTGAACGTAAAAGAACGCCTGGATTTCTCCTGCGCCATTTTTGATCCGCAGGGAGATTTAGTGGCAAACGCTCCGCACATGCCGGTACACCTGGGGTCAATGGGGGCAAGCGTGAAGGCTGTGATCCAGCAGCATAAAGATGACATCAACGCCGGTGATGTATTTATTACCAACGCGCCATACAACGGCGGCACTCACCTGCCCGACGTCACCGTAATTACCCCTGTTTTCGACAGCGACAACCGCCATATTCTGTTTTATGTTGCCTCTCGCGGCCACCACGCCGATATTGGTGGTATCAGCCCCGGCTCCATGCCCCCTAATAGCACCAGTGTTGAACAGGAAGGCGTCCTGTTTGACAGCATTCGCCTGGTCGACCAAACGGGGTTTCGCGAGGCAGCCATCCGTAAACTGCTCACCAGCGGTCCTTATCCGGCGCGCAACCCTGATCAGAATATCGCTGACCTGAAAGCGCAGATTGCGGCCAACGAAAAAGGTGTTCAGGAAATGTGGCGCATGATTGACCAGTTCGGTCAAGACGTCGTTATCGCCTACATGGAGCACGTACAGGATAACGCTGAAGAAGCCGTTCGCCGTGTTATCGACCAGCTTGAAGATGGCGAATTCAGTTACGCTATTGACGCTATCGCCACCATCAAGGTGGCAATAACCGTGGATAAGAAAAAACGCTGCGCCAACATCGATTTCACCGGCACATCAGACCAACTGAGCAGTAACTTTAATGCCCCCTCAGCGGTCTGCCATGCGGCAGTGCTTTATGTCTTCCGCACGCTTGTGCAGGATGACATTCCCATGAATCAGGGCTGCCTAAAGCCCCTTAACATCATTATCCCCAACGGCTCGATGCTCAGCCCAAGCTACCCGGCCGCAGTCGTTGCCGGCAATGTTGAAACCAGTCAATGGATAACCAACGCGCTTTACGGCGCGCTCGGTGTCGTTGGTGCAGCCCAGGGCACCATGAACAACTTTACCTTTGGCAACAACCAGTACCAGTACTACGAAACCATCAGCGGCGGCACCGGTGCAGGCGCAAATTTTGATGGCACCAGCGCCGTGCAATCGCACATGACCAACTCACGCCTCACCGATCCGGAAGTGCTGGAATGGCGCTTTCCAGTGCGTGTCGATAGTTTCAGTATCCGTCAAAACTCCGGCGGTCAAGGTCAGCAGTGTGGCGGCAATGGGGTCATTCGCCGTATTGAGTTTTTAGAGCAAATGAGTGCCGCCATCCTGTCATCGCATCGCACCACAGAACCCTTTGGCGTCAACGGAGGGCAACCGGCACTGGTCGGCAAAAACTACGTTGAGCGCGCCTCGGGTCATGTTGAAAAACTGCAGGCCACCGATCAGGTTGAAATGAGTCCGGGCGATATTTTTGTTATCGAAACACCCGGGGGCGGCGGTTATGGTGCGCTCCCCTAATCGAACACCCGGAATCACGACAGCCACTATTAATCTTGAACCTGAACGCATCAATGACGGATAAATTTCATTTTCTAAAAGCCCTGCGTCCATTCTCGCTAATTGTTGCGCTTGCCACCTGCGGACTGGGGGCAAGTCTGGCGTGGTTAGATGGCCACAAAAACACGCTGTTAGCCGTGCTCGTTATTATTGCCGGTCTACTGCTTCAAATAGCCGTCAATCTGATTAACGATCAGCGCGACCTCAAGGACAAGCAGCTCGCCCCTCGCCAGCAACGGGCCATTCGTCGCAATACCCGTATTGGCTTTATCTTCATGACGACTGCGGTGATATTAGGCTTCTATATGGTCAGCCTCAGGGGTTGGCCTCTGCTTATGCTGGGGCTGATCGGTGTATTGGGTGCCTGGGGCTATACCGGCGGCTCTATCAACTATAAAGCCCGTGGACTGGGTGTTGTATTGGTGTTCTGGCTAATGGGTACGCTACTGATTAGTGGAAGCTACTATGCCGTTGCAGGTCACTATCACTGGTCAGTATTTTGGCTATCGTTACCCTTCAGCGTACTTTCTTCATTGTTACTGTTAAGTAACGAATTGCGTGATTACGAGCAGGATAAAGCCGATGGCATACAGACTCTCTGTGTGCGCCTCGGCTACCAAAGTGGCGTAGTGCTGTATTACGCGCTTGTCATAATTCTGTATCTAACCAGTGTTTTACTTTATCTGGGTAGTTTGTTGCCGAGTATTGCAGGTTTGCTGCTGTCAGCGCTGGTCTTAGCATCGCCGCTAAAACTACTGGCCGCCTCCCTCCCTGATCGACAAAAACTAACGCCTCTCACTGGCCGCTTCTACCTGATCTATAGCGTTCTGTTTATAGCAACAATCTGGCTATCACAGCCCTGACAATCAAGATAGAGCATGAACTCAGATATTATTTTAGCCATTGCGTTACCCGTCACGCTTTTTTGCATCATGTTTAGCATGGGTACCAGCCTGACACTCAACAATTTCAAGCTTCTGTTACAAACCCCAGGCAGTGTCATCACCGGGCTGGCCTCGCAGTTATTGTTATTACCAGTGCTGGCTTATGCGATGCTGTCATTATTTAAATTACCCCCCGAAATTTTTATCGGCTTTATGATTCTAGCCTTAAGCCCCGGCGGCACCACATCAAATATGTTTACCTATTTAGCCAAGGGGAATTTAGCGCTCTCTGTGTCACTGACGGCCATTGCCAGCCTGATTACACCGCTCAGCATTCCCCTCATTGCCAGCTGGGTCATCTCTGCTGAGCTGGGTAACACCAGCCACATTGAACTGCCGTTTTTACAAACACTGGCAAAGTTGGTACTCGTTACCCTGTTACCCGTTATGCTTGGCATGTTACTGCGCCATTTTAAATCCGCTTTTTGCCTTCGCCATGAGTACCTGTTGACCCGCATCCCGCTGCTGATGTTGCTACTGGTCATTACCGGTATTATTCAGCAAAACTGGCAGCAACTGCCCGAATTCATTGCCCTGACCGGCATCCCCGCCCTGCTATTAGCTAGTGCAGCATTGGCAACTGGCTACCTGTTTGCGCGTAGTTTAACGCGTAATAAAACCGATAGCAGAACAATCGCTATTGAAACCGCTATTCAAAATGGCGGTACAGCAATTCTTATTACCGGCACAATTCTCAACAACGAAAGTATGACAATTGCGCCAGTAATGTATGGCATCCTGATGCTGGTCCCAATCTTTATTTATCTGGCTTGGTTACAGCGCTCCAAATAAGCCGTTTTCTAGTTTACACTGCAGACCATTGCGATAATCGCGCGCCTCAAGCAGGCGATAACAGATAATAGGAAGCCCCATGGAAAACACCTTCATCGATCTGATTTCAAACCACGGATTTGAGCGATACTTCAATCGCCACTTTGTCGACCTGCCAGAGCAAGGCATTGATTATCGCCACGTATACGCTGGACCTGACAACACGCCCTTTTTGAGAATTGATTTAGATAACCGTCAAAATATGGCGAGAGTCACCCTTGAGGAATCTGGGCTCTGCCGCCTGGAAGTGGTTTCCTTTAAAGACAGCACCCCTATGAAAACGGAAGACCTAGCGTTCGACTCGCTACAGGCTTTTGAATCCAAGCTGCTTGAGCTTATCGAAGAAATGAAGGCAACTCGCTTACCCCATTAAACAACAACTTATCGCGGTTGCTGAATAGTAACCGCGACCATCCGGTCAGCTCAGCCGGCTTATTCGATCAGCTGCATTCATTACAGAACAGTGATAGAGTGCAATTTTAAAAGCTGTAAAGGATGCTCAGTTGGTCATGCCCTCTAAAAAAATATCTGATCGTTATTTGCGCATTGCTGAAGTTGCCAGCTTGAGCGGCATCAGCGCCTCAACACTGAGGTTCTGGGAGCAACATAAGCTCATCAAGCCAGATTACACAGACACAGGCCAACGGCTATATACTCAAAATCACCTTGAACAAATACGTGATATTCAACGTTTACGTACCGTGCAAGGCTTAAGCTTAGCGGCGATTCGTTCCTTACAGGGGCGCTCAACAGCCGACATCAACACTGAATCAAACCATTCGCGCCAAAGCAGCTGGTCGAAACCAAACCTGGAAATTGGCCCTCAGTTGCGTGCTCTGCGCAACAAAAAAAACCTTAGCCTACGTGATGTCGCCTCAAAAACAGGTTTAGCCGCGTCGCTTATCAGCACACTGGAACGTACCTCAACCGGTGCTTCAGCCGCTAGCATCCACAAATTAGCGGCCTTCTATGACACCTCAGTGACTGAGCTTTCAAAGGCGCAAGCAAGCTCCGCTCCCCGGCAAGAAAGCGGGGTTGTTCGTGCCGACGAAGCTCGTATTGTGCCGATGTTTGGCCCGAATATTCGTATTGAGCAACGCGCACCAAACGACGCCGCCATGGACTGCCAGAAATGGACATTACAACCCGGTGCCAGTAGTGAAGAGGCTTACTCTCACGAGGGCGAAGAGTTTATCTACGTGCTTAGAGGATTATTAGAGGTTGTTCTAGATGGCTGTGAACGCCAGCTACTCTACCCGGGCGACAATATTTACTTTGACAGTAACCGGCCCCATTCCTGGCACAACCCTGGTGAAGAGGAAACTCTGCTAATTTGGGTAAATACACCTCCCAGCTTTTGAACACCGGTAATATTTAACAGGCTGCTAACTGGCTTTATCCTCCAACCCCGCTGGTGCCAGGCGCGATAATACAAGATCCAACTTGGCAGGCTTATCACCGCCGGCTTCGGCCTTTTCCTTACGCGCCACGGCAGCACGCACAAGGCTTCCAGCAAGATAACGAACAGGCTCAGGAGGAAATTGTCGAACACGACGCCCAACCAAACCACACTGACTCCATTGATCCTGTAAACCCAACGCTAAGCTGGACAGAATTTTACCACCGATACGGCTTGGTCCTACGCCATTACCACTCCAGCCAATGCCATAAAAAACATTTTTGTGGCCGGGTAAAACGCCAAACAAAGGCAAACTATCATAGGTACGGTCAATCGGCCCTGACCAGCGGCTTTCAATATTGACATCGGCGAGCATCGGATAAGCACGCCGGAAATCGGCTTCGGTTGCCTCAGAGTCACGCCTGTTAAAATCAAAATCAGCGCCCATTTTAGAGCCAAAAGCTAACGCTCCAACGCCTTTTCCAAAGGCAACACGGCCATCCAGAGTGGTCCGGTAATAATCAACCATCAACTGTGAATCGGTTATTGCCTCTCCCCCTGTCCAGCCAATATTTTTCAGACGTTCCGGTATGCTTTCTGTAACAATAATCGAACTCGTTACCGGTACGATCAATCGACTTAGTTCAGGAATTTCTGCTGCCCAGGCATTAGTTGCAATCACTACACTCTTTGCGGTCACACAACCATTCGGCGTTTTTAATTTAACCAGTGACTGCTGCTCAAACCCGGTTACCCTGGTCTGTTCATAAATTTTTATACCGCGCTGTAACGCAACTCTACGTAAACCTCTCACCAATCGTGCAGGTTGCACCGTTGCAACAGCGGGATCAAAAACGCCGTCAAGATGTACGGCTGACCCAGTACGGCTTTTGATTTGGCTATTCGAGAGACGCTGAAAAACCCTGTGGCCAAGATTCTCACAGCGTTGCACAACACTCTCCCATGCCCCACGTTGTTGTTCGGTCGTTGCCGTCCACAGCCAACCATTTTGTTGAAAATGTGCATCAATATTATGATGATCACAAAACTGTCCGATCTCATTAACCGCCTGAGCTGAGGCCATCGCTAAATGAACAGCCTCATCTTGCCCACAACAGGCCATTAACGAATTAATTTTTGGCCACCAGGACATAACAAAGCCACCATTGCGGCCCGATGCCCCCGCACCACAGATATCCTTTTCAAGTATCATCACCTGGCTACCTGGTGATTTCTCAAGCACTTGGAGTGCTGTCCACAAACCAACATAACCACCGCCAATGATCGCAACATCAGCATAAACAGCTTTATCCAAAGCCTTGGTAGGCTTCAGGTCATCGGTCATTTCTTGCAGCCAGAATGCACGATTCATATTCCTTTACCTGCTTTCAACATAAATGTTTACAGAACAATCTATCAAAACTATCAATGTTCTGTAAGTTATTTATAAAACAACATAAAAACAAATAAGCCAAATAAAAAATAAATACGCTATATCAGACACTTAAAATAAAACTAACGGCCATAAAACCGGACACAACACCTCACTTAGAAATTTGTTATTTACAGAACTATGGAAGAGTTATAGCCTATAGCTACCTGTAAAACACCTTCAAAGGGTACTAAGGTCTATGGATATCATGAAAAAATTTGAAGTGCTAAGCGGCAACCTTTATATCGATGGGCACTTTTATAAAAGCGAATCCACCACCCAGATTTCTGTTATTGACCCAGCAACCGAAAGCACCATAGGCCATATCGCTGATACCACCGAGCAGGAAATTGAAACAGCCATAGATATCGCCAACCACGCACAGAAAAGCTGGCGTAAAACAGAATTTCTGACACGTTCCGAGCTATTGCATGGCGTGGCAAAAAAACTTCGTGAAATGACCCCTTCCCTGGCTGAAATGCTGACCCGCGAAATGGGTAAACCCTATAAAGAAACGGCCGACGAAATGGAGTGGTCAGCCACCTGCTTTAGTTATTACGCCGAAATTTCACGTCACGACCAGGGTCGTGTATTAGGCCCGGTCGTTGAAGGACAACTGAACTACACCTTAAAAGAGCCTCTCGGCGTCGTCGCCAGCATCCAACCGTTTAATTACCCCATTTTGCTACTTGCCTGGCAAGCTGCCGCGGCTTTAGGTACAGGCAACGCGGTCATTGTTAAACCGTCCGAACTGACCTCATTGACCACCTTAGCCTTTATGGAGGCCTTTGAAGACTTTCCCCCTGGCCTTATTCAGTGCATCACTGGTGGCGGTCAGGTTGGCGCGGCACTCTGCAGTAGCAAAAACACTCACATGGTCGCCTTTACCGGTGGCATTGAAACCGGCAAACGAGTTGCTCGCGCCTGCGCAGATCAATTCAAACCTTCGCTGATTGAAGCCTCTGGCAACGATCCCTTTATCGTTATGCCTTCAGCCAATCTGGATATGGCGGTCAAAGGGGGTGTTTTCGCGGCATTTCTTAATTGCGGCCAGGTTTGCACTTCCGCCGAACGCTTTTACATTCACGAAGATATTTATGACGAATACGTTGCCCGGTTTACCGCAGAGGTTAAAAAACTGCGTATTGGCAACGGACTTGAGCAGGTCGATTTAGGGCCCATGGTAACGGAAAATGAGCGTACTCGTTATGAAGCTATTTTGGCTAAAGCCATAGAGGAAGGCGCTATCGTGGAAACCGGCGGCGGCCGTCCCTGGGGACACGGCAAAGGCTGGTTTGTTGAGCCCACCGTGTTATCCGGTGTCACTCCCGACATGTCGATTTTGCAGGGCGAAATATTTGGCCCGGCAGCACCCATGTGTAAAGTCTCAAGCCTTGACCAGGCTATCGAGCTTGCCAACGATTCCGACTATGGGCTCGGCGCCAACATTTACACTCAAGACCTCAACGAATCAATGCGCGCCAGCACCGAACTTGAGTGCGGAATGGTTTGGGTTAACGCCCCGCTACTTGATAATGATGCCGGCCCCTTTGGAGGCAACAAAATGAGCGGCATCGGCAGAGAGCTTGGGCCTGAAGGACTGGAGTCCTTCCGGACCAGTAAGCTGGTGATGATTGACCCGTCAGCCAGCGATCAAAGTTTCTGGTGGTTTCCCTATGACGGGAAAGAGGCCTTTAAAGGCCAATAACATTCATCTGCATAAGCCGCAGCAGGCCTCTAACACAGGACTAACATTCCTGTGCGAGGCCAGCGCCTCGTTAAAGCAAACAACGCATAGAGCAGCCACGCCAAGAACTTAATACGCCGGCACTGTTTTGCTTATCAAACAAAACAATACTCAAACCGAACTCAGCATTCCCCCTCTAGCTGCGCGTCAAAAGCCATAACGATGAAAACGCCAGCTATTACAGGCAACCAGATAAAGACCGCACGGCGTGCGGTGCCAGAATAGTCTGGCTCACTCACAGCCTGTAATCCTCAGCCTTTTTTATTTCAAAACACTAACAGACCTTGAACTTTCATCTTTTAGATCCATCATACCTGACTTAAACAACCAGCCAATAATCCTGTTCACAACAAGGGATATCATGGATTCGAAGCACATATTTGCCTCACTGAAAGCGGCTTTATCTAGCCAGATTATCGGCCAGGAGCACCTGGTCGACCGCCTGCTTATTGCGTTACTGGCCGATGGTCATTTACTGGTGGAGGGCGCGCCCGGCTTAGCCAAAACGCGCGCCATCAAAGCCTTGTCAGATAACCTGGATGCCGACTTCCACCGTATCCAGTTTACACCTGATTTACTGCCTTCCGATGTCACCGGCACTGAGGTTTTTCGGCCCGAAGATGGCAGTTTTCAATTTCAGCAGGGACCTATTTTTCACAACCTGGTTCTCGCCGATGAAATCAACCGTGCGCCAGCTAAAGTACAATCCGCATTACTGGAAGCGATGGCGGAACGACAGGTCAGTGTTGGCCGCGTCACCTACCCTTTAGCTGACTTATTTCTGGTCATGGCAACCCAGAACCCTATCGAGCAGGAAGGCACCTATCCGCTGCCCGAGGCGCAGCTTGACCGCTTCTTAATGCACGTTTGCATTGACTATCCAAACATCGACGCTGAGCGTGAAATTCTGCAATTAGTACGCGCCGAAGCACGTGGAGAATCTTCATCTGCCGACATAGAAACGCTGGCTATAACACAACAGCAAGTGCTCGATGCCCGCCAACAGGTGTTGGATATTCACATGTCCAACGCCATCGAGGAATATATCATCCAGCTGATTATGGCGACCCGACAGCCCGGCGCCTACCATGAAAGCCTTGCCAATTGGCTTGAATACGGCGCCAGCCCTCGCGCCACCATTGCTCTCGATCGCTGCGCTCGTGCCCATGCCTGGTTGCAGGGCAAGGATTTTGTCAGCCCCGACGATGTGCAGGCGGTTTTCCACGACGTGATACGGCATCGCATTATCGTCAGCTTTGAAGCCGAAGCCAGCGGACGCAGCAAAGACGACATTATCAACACCCTGCTTGATTGTGTTCCCGCCCCCTAAAGGACGATTGAGGAATGTCGCTACCTAAATGATGAACAAGCCAACCATCAATTCCGGTATCGCCGACGATAGCGCCTACGTCTCACTGGCAACCTTACTGCGCTGCCGGCTGTTTGCCCGCGATTTAAAGCTGTCTCATCAACGCAAAATTCTCAGCCAACAGGCCGGATTACATATTTCAAAATTTCGAGGTCGGGGTGTCGATTTCTCCGAAGTGCGTGCCTACCAACAGGGTGACGATATTCGCAGTATTGACTGGCGTGTCACAGCCCGTACCGGTAAAGCCCATACTAAACTCTATGCCGAAGAGCGGGAGCACCCGACACTGGTCATTGTCGACCAATCCGCCTCCATGTTTTTTGGCAGTCGCGTCGCCTTTAAATCGGTGGTTGCCGCTCAACTAGCCGCTTTAATTGCCTGGGCTACCCTGCAGCGCGGTGACCGCAGTGGCGGTATTATTTTTTCCGATAACAAACTTCACGACATTAAACCTCGCCGTAGCCGGCACACCGTGCTTGGTCTGCTCGAACAGTTGGTACGCTTTAATCATGCCCTGAACTGCACTGAACAACATCAACCAGCTACGACCGGGCAAACACACAGCTTTGCTGATGCCCTGCAACATGCACGCCGAACCTGTAAACCAGGCAGCGAGCTGTTTATCATCAGCGACTTTCAGCACATCAACAACGATACCCAGCGACACCTGTTTCAGCTCGCACGTCACAATGACGTGGTTTGCCTTAAAGTTGAGGATCCCATGGAGGCGGAGCTACCCCAACCAGGTTTGTATAACATCAGCGACGGCCAGCATCGCACCCGGGTTGACCTCGGCGATAAGACATTACGCTCACGCTATCAGCAAAGTTACCAGCAACAACTGCAGGCGCTGCAGCAACACTTTGATCAACTGAAAATTCCGCTGCTACAAATCAGCACAGACGACAACCCGCTACGAGCGTTACAGCAAGGCTTGGGGATTCGAACGAGGAAGCGCCACGCATGACAAACAGCCTGAATGCCGCTGACCCTCTCGCTCAGCTTAAGGATATCCATTTACCGGAACCGATCAGCTGGTGGCCACCAGCTATTGGTTGGTGGCTATCAGCAGCACTGATTATTGCCGTTATCATCAGCGTCATTTGGGGCTACAAACATTGGCAAAAAAGCGCCTATCGCCGCACTGCCATTCGGGAAATTGATCGACTTTTTGGTAGTCAGCCCACCAATCTCGCAAGCGACCTGAACCAACTATTAAAGAGCGTTGCGCAACAAAGTTATTCAACACTTGAAGTGTCCCGCCTGTCTGCCCGTGAGTGGCTGGAATTTCTCGACAGCAGCGCCAACATGCAGGCCTTTAACAGCGGATCAGGTCAAATATTAGCTACGGCCCCCTACGAAAAAAATCCCACTATCGACAACCCTGGCGAGCTAAAAAAATGTTGTATACGGTGGATCAGGAGGCATAAATGATCACACTGGCCTGGCCTTGGGTACTCCTTGCGCTCCCCTTACCACTGCTGGTTTATTGGTTTATAAAACCTGAAAATAGCCAGCAACCAGCACTTAATGTGCCTTTCTATCAAAGACTTAGTTCTCTAAATAAAAGTGATATAACATCAACTAACCCAATCAAAAGACAGCGTATTCTGCCGCTGATACTACTTTGTCTTTGTTGGCTATGCCTACTGCTTGCAGCCAGCAAGCCCCAATGGGTCGGCGATGCCGTACAACTACCCAGCAGTGGTCGTGATCTGATGCTGGCAGTCGATATATCCGGCAGCATGGATACCACCGATTTAAAGCTCGGTGGAGATGCCGTGATGCGCTTAACCGTTGTCAAACATGTGCTTGAGGACTTCATTGAGCATCGTAAAGGCGATCGTATTGGCTTGATCTTATTTGGCTCTCAGGCATTTTTACAGGCACCGCTCACCTTTGACCGCAACACAGTGGGCACGTTGCTTAATGAAGCCCAAATTGGTTTTGCCGGACGCAATACCGCCATCGGCGACGCCATTGGCTTGGCCGTAAAACGCCTGCGTGAACGACCTGCAGAAAGCCGCCTACTAATACTGCTAACCGATGGTGCCAACACGGCTGGCGAAATCGAGCCGCTCAAAGCCGCCGAACTGGCACAGCAACAACAAATAAAAATCCATACCATCGGGGTCGGTGCCAATGAAATGCTGGTGCCGGGACTATTCAGTTCACGACGCATTAACCCGTCGACCGATCTTGATGAGGACACCCTTAAAAAAATTGCCTCGCAGACCGGTGGTCAATATTTCCGTGCCCAGGATACCGAGCAATTACAACAAATTTACGCCTTGCTAGATCAACTGGAGCCAGCTATTCAGGATGATGAAACCTTTAACCCGGTACGTTCACTGTACATGTGGCCATTAGCGTTCGCCGTGCTATTGGCATTACTGCTTTTTTTTATCAAGGTTGGCATTCATAGCATTCGGAACCGGCAGCTCAAACCTGCCAATGGTAACTGGGAACCCGTAAACCATGACTGAACTGCTTATTACACTTGACCAGTTCCACTTTCTGCGCCCTCTTTGGCTGCTTGGCCTGGCACTATTACCGATTATTTACTGGCTCGGCAAACAACCCCGCGAGCCCTATTCAAACTGGTCGCAGGCAATCAACCCACAATTATTAAAATACCTGCTTGATGACGCACAACAAACGACAAAAGCCTGGCCACTGGCATTATTTATTGCGGCACTGGCAGTGTGCCTGCTGGCATTAGCCGGACCAGCCTGGAAGAAAATACCGCAGCCCGTCCACCAGTCTGAAGACGCATTAGTGATTGTGCTTGACCAATCACTGTCGATGCTAGCAACTGACCTAAAGCCCTCTAGGCAGGTGACGGTCAAACACAAATTAATTGACCTGCTAAAGACGCGTAAAGAGGGCCAAACAGGTCTAATCGTGTATGCTGGTGACGCCCACATTGTTTCTCCGCTCACCGACGACACCCGTACCATTCAATCAATGGTACCGGCGCTCTCCCCTCTGATTATGCCTGCATTGGGTAGCCGAGTTGAGCACGGCATAACACTCGCCAGACAGGCACTGAAAGACGGCGGTATCAACAACGGCCGAATATTACTGGTGACCGATGGTATTCAGGCTCAGGATATTGAACGTATCAGTGAGCAGCTACAACGCAGCCAACACCAACTGTCTATCCTGACCGTTGGCACTACCGATGGCGGGCCAATCCCCATTCCTGAACAGGGGCTGTTGCGGGATAAGGGCGAAATTGTTATCGCCGGTACCGATTTTTCACAGCTGCAACAACTGGCCCAACGTACCGGCGCGCTGATTGCAAACCTGAGCCTAAACGACAGTGATCTCAACAGGTTATTACCAACCGATCATTTTGATCTCAACAAAAACACCCGCGAGGTGGAGCGTGAAATGGATCAGTGGCAGGAACAGGGGCCCTGGCTGTTACTGCTCGTTTTACCCTTCGCGGCTCTGGCCTTTCGGCGGGGCTGGCTACTATCGCTATGTTTGGCGATAGGCATTCAAGCCCCAACCACCGAAGCAGCTGAATCTGCAAACAGCCTCTGGTTAAATCAACTCTGGAAAACAGCCGACCAACAGGCTGCAGATGCCTTTGCCCATCAGGATTACCAAACCGCTGGCGAGTTATTCAGCGACCCGCAATGGCAAGCCAGCGCGGCCTATCGCGCCGGAGATTACAAAGCCGCTGCGGAATACTTTTCGCAAACCGACACCGCAACAGCACATTATAATCGAGGCAATGCACTCGCCAAATTAGGACAACTCGAAGAGGCGAGCAAAGCCTACGATGAAGCATTACAACGCAACCCCAATTTGGCCGACGCAAAAGCCAATAAAAAGCTGATAAAAGCACTAACAAAACAACAGAACGAGCCATCATCAGATTCACAGCCATCAGATTCACAGCCATCGGATTCGCAACCATCAGACGAAAATCAAAACCAGCAGGGCAAACAGTCCAAAGAGCAAAGCCCTGAGCAATCCTCAGGCCAGCAGAACCAAAATGAGTCGACCCAGCAGCAAAGTCGAAATCCAGACAACGGCGCCCCCCTCCCTTCCAAACCAAACAAGCAGCAACAACAGCAGGCCCAACAGAAAGAAACGGAGTCTGGTAAAGACAGCGAAAAAGCCCAGTCCCAGCCACTCAAGCAAAGTGAACAACAGGGCCAGGCAAATACCAAAAATAGCCATGAAGCCAATCAACAAGCCGCCACCCTGCCTGAGTCTGAGCTCAGCGAAGAACAGCAACAGGCCATGGAACAATGGCTACGTCGCATTCCCGATGACCCCAGCGTATTGCTAAAAAACAAATTCAATTATCAATATCAGCAAAATCGCCAAAACAACGCGTTTTTGCCGCAACAGGAAGATGAAGTGATATGGTGAATGTTCGCCGCACCCAACGCCTATGGCTAATTGTTCTGATGCTGGTTTCAATAGTGACCGCTGGTCGCGCCAATGCCGCATTGACGGCTTCTGTTGATCGCACCACCGTCGCCAAAAACGATATTATTCAACTGACTATTCGCTCCGACACGGGCCCCATTGAACACACGGATTTCACTGCACTGGAGCAAAACTTCAGCGTCATCAACCGTCAGCGCAGCAATCAAATTTCGATTATTAATGGCCAGAAAACGGCTATCTATGATCTACACCTGACACTGTTTCCCATCAATGCGGGACGCTTCACCATCCCGGCCTTCAAAAGCCGTGGCGAAAGTTCACAGCCCATTGAAATTACAGTCGCCGACACCTCCACAGAAACCAGCCAACAACATGAGGAAGTCTTTCTAAAAACGCTTATCAGTAAGTCCGAAGTCTATGTTCAGGAACCGTTAGTACTGACCGTTCAGCTGTTTCATTCAGTGGGCTTACGAGATGCGCAACTGACCTCCCTCGACGTGGAAAACGCTGTTATTGATGAGATCGGTGATCAGGAAAAAAGTGAAAAAATACTCAACGGTGTTCGTTACTCAGTGATCGAAAAACACTACAGTATCACCCCTGAAAAAAGCGGCCAACTCACAATTCCAGCGCTAACCTTCAGTGGCCGTACCCAGTACCGTGGCGTCTACGCAGACCCTGGCCGTTATGTGCGCACGCGTTCAATGGCACACAGGGTTGAGGTGTTAGCCAAACCTGACATTTACCCCGCTAACGCTCCCTGGTTGCCAACATCAGCGCTTTCTATTTCGGATAGCTGGGATGGTAACCCGCCCACACTCACAGTTGGCGAGTCCGTCACCCGCACACTCACCCTCTCGGCACTGAATCTGAATGCTGCGCAGCTGCCTGACTTGTCATTGCCAACGGTGCCAGGCCTGAAGCTATACCCGGACCAATCACGCAATGAAAACACGGCCACCAAATCCGGCATGCTTGGCCAACGTATTTTTTCAACGGCGATTGTGGCCACCCAGCCTGGAGACATCAAAATACCAGAACAAACCATTTACTGGTGGAATACATCCAGCAAAAAACTAGAGCAAACCATCATTCCAGCCGTCACGCTTAATAGTAAAGCGGCAACCAATCCAGCTCACCAGAACCTGGCAGCAGTTACACCTGAGGCGTTAGAGCGACAAAACCAGCAATCAGTCGATAACCACCTTGATAGCAACGCCACTCAAACGGCCGTTAACAAAACAGGCAGTAGCCTATGGCCTTATTTAGCGTTGATGTTTGCCTTACTGTGGCTGGCAACCCTTGCGCTGTGGTGGCGACTTGCAAGAGCCACAAAGATCAACTCAAAAGCGTTTTTAAGCGAGCCGCCCAGCACGCAACAAAACACCGCTCGCGCAGCCTTTAAAGCCTTCAAAAAAGCCTGCCACAATAACGCCGCCGCCGACGCACGGCACAGCCTTATCGACTGGTTTAAATGCACTCACCCCCAACAACAAATCTCGGGGCTACAGAGCGTTAGTGAGCACTACAAAAATGCTGAACTAGATACGCTGATAAGAGATATGGAACAATCGTTATATGCTGAAGGTGCGCACAGCTGGCAGGGAAAGGCACTGCTTGACTGCGTTGAAGCATTAGAAAAAACTCATGGGAAACAGCACAAAAACGTGGATAAAACTGCGCTCAAACCGCTCTATCCCTTTTAGCAGCCAGTAACTAACCTCGTATAAATTTTTTATTTAAGCGGCTATCTATATGTCAACGCAAATGCGACACTTAGCCGACTATCGCTGCATAAGGCAGCCGTTTTAAACACGTTATAACAAAGGTATCAGTATGGATCTTTTTTGCGGCATCGTGCTGGGCAAAAGCAGCATCAACATCACGATTATTGACGAGAAACAAAACGAAGTGCTTAACGAAGATGTGCCAAATGATGCGCCAAGTGTTATCGCTGCACTCAATCCACACAAACGTGACCTGCAAAGTATCGTCATGGAAGCCTGCCACAATCCAGAGTGGCTGATGGACGCACTTTATGCCGACGGCTTCACCAACGTACACGCTATCGACTAGCAGTTAACCCTGCCCCTGCCGCGCGTTATTAAGAGTCTATATCAACGATTATCTTAATAACGCGCCAGCTTTATCCACTGCCTCTCAAGTAAGCAAGTTAGCCAACACTGAATAACCCCATACTTCCTGTTATTTGTCCGGATCACACTGTTAACTGCTAAGGAATAGACTCTGTGAACATTATTGAAGCGACTCACCCCCTGTCAGACCAACAGCGGTCAGAAATTATCTTTGCCGGCGACTTACTTTTATTCAGACAGCTACCCTCCATGCTGGCTCTATGCCAATACGTTGACCGGTTTATGTCCGAAGCACTGGATGGCGGCTCACCAGAGCAGGCCATACACAACCTCTCAGCCGAAGATTATTTACAATTTATTATCGATATGCAGCAACGCTTTCAGGAAGATTCTGAAACCAAAAAGCTCTTTTTTCAGGTATTGCAGGAAACAGGGGTAAACCTGGGCTCAACTTTCTATGATTACTTCCCAATGCGAGTTGTCTCCGCGCAGGAAAAGTTCACCAGCGGTTTGCGAACAACCGTTGGACACCACCGTGATACCTGGGGCGGAAACGTCCAGGCACAATGCAATTGGTGGGCGCCCATTTATGACATAGAGGCAGAGCGAAGCATGGCGTTTTACCCAGACTACTGGGATAAAGCCACCGTTAATACAACAGCGGACTGGGAGTTCAGCAAATACCTGGCGGCTCGTAAAGAAACTCCCAAGGGCGAAAAAGTACCTTACCCCGGCGCTCCAGAACTTCTCGAGACTATAGATGAATCGAATGCCTTTAAAGTGGTTCTCTCCGCCGGTGACGTGCTGAACTTTTCCAGTGCGCATCTACACGCCACTGTACCCAACACCACAGAATTAACGCGATATAGCGTTGAAATGCGGACAATTAACCTCGTGGACTTACAGGCAGGACGTGGTGCCCCCAATATAGACAATGCCGGTAAAACAGTGCGTTACAACTGGTACCGGAACGCCCTGGATAACAGCTCTCTAAAAGAGAGCATCGGTTAAATGGCTGTTTTGCCTCATGATCCAAGGGTTTTAATCGATCAACTCGGGAATTAGTATTAGCCATAAAGGGACTATATCCACATAGTTACAGCTAACATGGCAAAGCGCTTTGCTGTGACAGCGCTTATTTATGGTTTAACGCAGGTATCAGGCATGTACACACTTTATGAATATGCACCATCAGGTAACAGCTACAAATTACGCCTCGCCATGACACAGCTTGGTCTGCCTTTTAAACGCATTAACCTGGACATCACCCGGGGCGAATCCAGAACCCCGGAGTTTCTTGAAATAAACGCTAATGGGCGCGTTCCAGTACTCGTTCTCGAAAGTGGTGAGCGTTTATCTGAGTCCAATGCGATTTTATGGTACCTCGCTGATGGCACGCCCCTGCTGCCCACCTCAAAGCTTGAGCAAGCTCAGGTTTTACAATGGATGTTCTTCGAGCAATACAGCCATGAGCCTTTTATTGCTACCGCCCGATACTGGGTGTACTCGCTGGGCGCTGAGGATGAGTACAAAAGCAAGCTTGATGAGAACCGCCCTAAGGGCTACGCCGCTTTGGGTGTAATGGAAAAACACCTTACCAGCAATGATTTCTTTGTCGGCAACACCTACTCCATTGCCGACATTGCGCTTTACGCCTACACACACGTTGCAGAACAGGGCGGCTATTCACTGGCAGCTTACCCAGCCATTCAAGCCTGGTTTAAACGAGTTGAGGCAATGGATAACTATATTCCGATCACCCAATAGCAGGCCCGCAGAGTTATTGAATAACCGTCAAAAGCACACATTTAATCCATAGATTACAGTCAGGTGTTTACCGTCGGCTATCAAACCGCATCGTTATGGGGCACAACAGCCTTGAAATATGAGCAAATAGACAACATAAGCTGGACCAGAAACGCATGGCGAAACCATTTACACTCCGCTCTTCTCTTGGTGTGTATGGCTTTTTTTCTGTCGTTACTTGGAGGGCTGCTGTGGGGCTTTCTGGGGTTTTTATTACTACCTATTATTGGGCTAATCGGAGCCTTATTTAACCCCGCGCTGTCGCCAAAAATTATCATGCGCCTATACCGGTCCCAAGCAATTTCTATTCAACAGGCACCGGTACTGATAGAGCTAATCACATTATTAAGCCAAAGAGCGGGATTAAAATCACCGCCCACTATTCACTACATTAATAGCCAAACACTTAACGCTTTTGCCGTTGGGTCACGAAAACAATCTGCCATTGCCGTGACTGACGGGCTATTAAGGCAGCTTTCGCTACGTGAAATTGCAGCCGTTCTAGGTCATGAAATCAGTCATATTCGTAATAATGATCTGTGGGTGATGGGACTGGCAGACACCTTCAGCCGTATCAGCAGTGCCTTTTCATTCATCGGATTATTTTTGCTCTTCATCAATTTGCCCCTGCTGCTTTTTACCAATGTCATGATTAGCTGGCCAGCCATCGCGTTACTTATTTTTGCACCTCATTTGACGGCACTGGCTCAGCTCGCCCTGTCACGGGTACGTGAATATGACGCCGACCTTAATGCCGCTAAATTAACCAATGACCCCGTTGGTCTTGCGCATGCACTGGCCAAGATTGAACATATTCAGGGTGGCTGGCTTGAACAAATTTTGATGCCAGGAAGGCGTATTCCCACACCCTCCCTGCTACGAACACACCCCAAAACGGAAGATCGTATTCAGCGCTTAACGGCCCTTAAGCCCTCCGTTGATGACAAGGTTCTTGAGGAGTTACGGCGTGCTGAGTTTGATGCCCATAACATTTTTGGTGCTCCAACAAGGCGCCGCCCGCGCTGGCACATCAACGGGTTGTGGCACTAGAAATCCCTCTATAATTGAACTGGAGCTAAACACTACACCCGGCAGCGCGGCTCTCTAACAACTCAATGCCTGTTGTCAGCCCGCTATCGCTGAATTAACCCATTGCCGAATTTGCCGACTACTGGTCATCGTCATCGCCTCAGCCAGTAGTTGCTCGGCCTGTTGACAACTAATACCTCGGATCAACGATTTTATATGGGGAAGTTTAGCCGCGCTCATACTCAGCGTGCGCACGCCCATGCCAATCAGTAGCACAACTGCGGCCGGGTCAGAACCCATTTCTCCGCACAAACTCAGGGGCAACTGGCAATCTCTGGCGGCATCGACGGTGCGTTTTACTTCATGTAATACCGCCGGGTGTAAATGATCGAACAAACCGGCTACGTGAGCGTTATTTCTATCGGTAGCTAACAGGTACTGGCTTAAATCATTGGAGCCAATCGAAACAAAATCAATCCGATCCTTCCATAGGGGTAATTGGGAAATAGCCGCGGGCACCTCCACCATCATGCCAACCTTAGGCTGAATAACCTGATGTCCTTCCCCCCGTAACTGCTGACAGGCATCCGTCAATAACGCTCTAAAGCTGTCGAGCTGCTCAATAGCAGACACCATGGGCAGCATAATATGCAGGTTTTCTGCACCCTCAGCAGCTCGTAACATCGCCCTGACCTGAGTCATTAGCAGCTGAACATTATCGAGACTGAAACGAATACCACGCCAGCCCAAGGCGGGATTCTCTTCATTTTCGATGGGAAAATAAGGTAACTGTTTATCACCACCAATATCCAGTGTACGCATATAAATCGGCTTGTCGCCATAAGCCTCAAAAACCCGTTGGTAAGCTTCGACCTGCTCCTGTTCACTGGGAAAGCTATCACTAACCATAAAGGTCAACTCAGTTCGATACAGACCAATACCCTCGGCGCCATTTTTTAAGCCTGGCGTAATATCGGCTAACAGACCGGTATTGGTCAGTAAACGGATACGCTGCCCGTCCGTCGTTTGAGCTGGCTTATCCCGCAGCTCGGTCAATTGAGAAGCGACCTGTCGCTGCTGCCCAATGAAGGTCTGATACTCTCTGACAATAGCGTCGCTGGCCTTGAGAATAACCGCCCCCTCATTACCATCAACAATAGCCTGCTCACCGTTATTCAGCTCTTTGACGTTACCGACTCCCATCACAGCAGGCACGCCAAGTGCATTAGCAACAACCGCGGTATGGGATAAACTGGAGCCCTCAAAACAGACGATGCCAGCGAGTTTTTCAAGGGGAATGCTGGCAATTTGAGAAATGCTTACCTGTGAGCCCACCAGTACCACAGGTTCATTAATACTAAGCGCCTCAACGCCCTTCTCGTGTCCACTCCAGGCATGGAAAAGTTTATCTCCTAATTGCAAAATATCTTCATGGCGGGCCTTAAGGTAGGGGTCGTCCATGGCGCGAAACAGCTCGGAAAAGAAGTGAATAGCAATTTTGAGTGCTCCGGGCAACCAGTGTCCCGCGCGAATTTCCATTTCTACTTTTTCATTCAGCGACGGGTCCGATAGCAGCATTTGATACGCATCAAAAATACTCGACACATTGGTCGCCAGCTCGCCGCTAAGGGCCTGCTGTTCGGCACTTATGTCCATTTTTACGCGCGTCAGTAAGTCACGCCATTCATTAATGGTTTCCTCGATATTGTCACAGGGCGCGTCCGGCACGTTTTTTAATGCCGCCATAGTAACAAATCGCACGGTTCCGATAGCCAAGCCCGGCGCACCTTTAACCCCAGCGACACGAAGATTGGTAGTGGTTGGTTTTTGCTGGTTAGGCAGGTTGGTTAACAATAATGCCAGCTGTGATGCCAAGGTCACCAAAAAGGCTTCTTTTTCTTTACCTAAAACTTTAGCTCGGTGACTTTGCACCACCAACACCCCGGTCACCTCTCCGGCACGAACCAAAGGCACGCCACAAAACCCTTTAAGCTGCTCTTCATGGGCTTGAGGGGCATAAAAATAATCCGGATGCTTATGGGCATTAGCAATATTAATCGGGTGGCGTGTTTTCGCAACAAGTCCGACCAGACCTTTGCCGGCCGGGATAGTTAAATCGCTGCTGCATTGTAAACCGTGACTGGCCACTAACTGCATCGAGTGATTAGCTTTGAGGCGATATAAACTACAGACATCTGCATCAATCACCTCACTGATTGAGTTAACAATCACCGTGACCTGTTCAGTTAAGGATTCTACCAGCGCCACATTCTGAACAATGCGGGTTAATTCAAGAATGACATTTTTCATCTAATTTTCTCAAATTGAGCAACCAAATTGTCGCTGCGCGTCTCTAACGCTAAGTGTACGCCGCCAACACCTTATACCGCTAGAGTTTGTGATTCTGTACACTATTTTTAGAGCAATTATTGAGTGTTTGATGCAGGATAGCAGCATGAAAATATTACCGGTTTCGTCTAACGTTGATGAGGGGGTCGCCCCCTTTAGCCATCTCTAATTACCCCCTATATTATGGCTATGAATGATTGCCACTTGTTTCGTAAATCCAGCGGCTATTTACTGCTCCTTATAGGCCTATTGGTACCTGTTATCAGTCAGGCCGATTTTATGCTATCAGGCATTCCTAACGCCATTGAAAAGCCATTGCTTGAACACTTACAAAATATTGATGCCAACTGTGATGCAGGCCCCGCCGTCTCGAACCGAATCATTAAGCAATCAACCGCCGAATTAGTTCTCGGCTTACAGGCGCTGGGCTACTTTAATGCCCAGATTGAACCTGCGCTTAGCTTTGACAAAAAGTGCTGGCAATTGCATTTCACTATTGCCTTAGGTGAAGCCTTACAGGTGCGTCACAGCAGCATTGAAATAACGGGCGCCGCCGCTCAAAAACAGGGCTTTCTGGCGTTACTAAAAAAATTCCCCTTACAATCCGGTAGCTCTTTTAATAATGACCATTACGAAGGGTTGAAAAGCGCACTACAGGCACGCGCAATGCGCTTAGGCTATTTCGACGCTGAAATGCTCGAACAGCGCGTGGATATTTATCCAGAGGACAATGTTGCCGATATCACCCTGCGCTGGCACTCAGGGCAACGCTATCTGTTTGGTGAGCTACAGATTGATCAACAGGTGCTAGATCCAAGGCTGTTCCGCCAGCTGTTATCTATCAACCCCGGAGAGGCTTACAATCTCTCCACATTGCAAAATGATCGCATCCGTTTGAACGAAACTCGCTACTTTGAGCTCGTTGAAATATCGCCATTAACCGAGCAAGAGCAACACGGCGTGGTGCCTATTAAGGTATTGGCCACCGCAGGCCCAGCCTCCAGTTACGAGGCAGGCGTAGGCTACTCGACCGACACCGGACCTCGCCTGCGTGGTAGTTACACTCGGCATCGCATTAACGATAATGGCCACCAGGGCGAAGTCAGCCTGCTTTTATCCCCCGTGTTGAACAAACTTAACCTCAACTACAGTCTGCCCTGGCGTGATCCACGTACCGACAACCTGCGAGCTGATTTATCCTATCTGGATGAAGACAACGACGCCTTCGAGAGTCAGCGCTGGGAAACATCACTGACGGAAAATCAGTTGCTGAAATCGGGCTGGAATCAATCCTTATCACTGACCTTAACCGCAGAAAAGTCCGAAATTGGCCAAGAGTCAGACAGTGAGCTCCACCTCGTTCCCGGCATTAGCTGGAGCAAATTATCAGCGGATAATCTGACCTACCCCAGCAAGGGCTACTCGCTGGCATTTGCACTTTTAGGTAGCAGTGATCAGCTGATTTCAGACTCATCCTTTTTTCAGATTCAGACAACCGCAAAGTGGATAACGACGCTACCCCTTAAGCTTCGTTTGCTACTGCGAGGCGATTTTGGCTATAGCTTTGCAGACACCATTGACGACTTACCCACCTCGCGGCGCTTTTATAGCGGTGGTGACAATAGTATTCGCGGTTACGAATACCAATCGCTGGGGCCGCTTGAAAATGGCGAGGTCATTGGCGGTAAACACAAAGCAGTGGTGAGTATTGAATTGGAACGCCCCATCTACAAGCAATGGGCAGTTGCCGCCTTTGTCGATAGCGGCAATGCCTGGAACAGCAAATTTGACGCTGCAACTGGCGTTGGTCTCGGGCTACGCTGGCACTCACCAATCGGCCCCCTGCGCTTTGATATTGGCGTGCCACTCGACAAAGAACTGGCCAATGACGATTCTTTTCGTTTGCATTTTAGCTTCGGAGCGCAACTCTGATGGCTAAGTGTCTGAAAATATTGAGGGTTATCATCGCCAGCCTGCTGATACTGCTGTTGCTGATTACGCTACTGGGCTGCTGGATAATTTTCACTGAAACCGGTACACGACTGCTATTTTCTACTGCAGAGCGCTACCAGCTACTCAGTTATGAATCTCTCGAAGGTTCTATCAGCGATGGCTTCGCCATTAGGCAGTTAGCGATACATCAGGACATAGTGAATATTCAGATTGATGAGCTGGCTTTAAGCGCCGATTGGCGGCAAGTTCTGGATTCAAAGGTTAATATTCAGCAGCTCGCTATCCAAAACATCGTGGTTCAGTTATCAGCAACACCTGAAAAAAAGCCAGAGACAGAAGCCCTTGACCTCAGTTTTTTAAATGACCGGCTGGTTTTTTTGCCACTCGACGTCAATCTGCAACAATTATCAATAACACAGCTGACGCTTATAAAAGATAATCAACATCACAGAATCGACAATATCCAACTTTCCGCATTCATCGATGAACGTGGTATTTCCGCCTCAAAAATCAACGCTGATTATCAGCGGAGCAATGTGCAACTGGCGGGTGATCTTCTTTTCGCCCCCAAATTGAGTGTAGATATCACTATTAGCTGGCAAACAACACTGCCGGAACACAGCAAAATCAATGGCAGCGACAAGATTAATGGCTCCGCCAGAATCAAAGGCACCGGCAAACAGCTGCGAATTGACCACCAAACCAGTGGTGGAGTGGCGTCCGACCTTGTTATTGACTTGCACAATTGGCGTAAACAGCCCCAGCTAACGCTTCGAGGCAACGTCGATACCCTGAGTTGGCCGCTGGAAAACAGCTCGTCCCCCCGCCTCTCTGATATCAGCTTTAAAGCCCAAGGTGACTTGTCTGGCTTACAAACAACAGCCAACGCTCAGCTTCAGCTGAATCAAAAAAGCACAAACAGCCTTGCCCTTAAAGCTGACCTAAACGCCAGCCAAATCAATATTAACGCGCTGGAACTGAACGACCAGAACGGCGGTAACGTCATTCTGTCTGGCCAGCTCACTTGGCCAGACAAGCAATTAAACTGGCAAACAGTCGCCGTGTTTAACCTGTTCGATGCTCAATCGCTGCATCCATCACTGCCACAGGAACTGGCTGGTAAATTAGCCATAACCGGAGCTTTTCATGAGAAGCTGCAACTTAATATTATCTCCAAAAACTTACGCGGAAAGCTGCAAAGGCAGGCCGTTGAATCACAGCTAAACATCCAGCTTGCTGGCAAAGACCTGTTTATTAAAGGGTTATCGGCACGGCTCGGCGACAACCAGCTAACGGCATCAGGAGAAGTTAGAAACTCTAAACTAAATATTAGATTCGATAGCCAACTTACTGAATTAAAATATTTTTACCCGAACTCAAAAGGCGCCATTCAAGCCAATGGCCTGTTAACCGGCAGCCTTGCAAGCCCCACTCTGGAAGCCCGGTTATCAGCCCAAGACCTGAGCATTAACAACCTCGTCGCCAACGACGTTAAGCTCAACATTCAATTGTTAGATGGTCACTTTATAACCAGCGCCAATAAACTCACCGCGCAACAGTTGCGCTATAACAATGTCTATCTGGATCAATTAGAGCTGCAACTTGATGGCCCCTGGCAAGAGCCTCGAATACAGTTTCAAACCAATAGTCCACTACTCAGCACAGGCCTGGGGCTGACCCTCAATCTAAAACAGCTTGAACAGATCACCGGCAAACTCACAGAGCTACACATTACAGGCACAGAGAACGCCGGCGAAAATATTGGCCATTGGCAATTGGCTCAACCGGTCAATTTTGAACTGGCCACCGAGAGCTGGTTTTTTACACCTCTGTGCCTGCAAAGCAGTGGCCAACTGTGTATTGATGCACGCAGCACGGATAAAAAGTTAAACGCCCAGCTCGATGCCAAACAGCTGCCGCTTGCCTTACTCAATGCCAGCGGATTACTGCTCCCCTCAATGAACGGAAAGCTCGATATTACCGCGCAACTGGAAACTATCGATGGACGGCAACGGGGGCAGCTGCGTATCAGTCAGAGCGATGTTGATACGCCCCTGTTATTAACGGCGGCCGATGATTCAAATACCCAGCTCCGCATCGCCGATTTAGTAGTTGAGGGTCAGTTACAAAATGACACCCTTGATGGGTCGCTTAACGCCCGCCTCAATGACACCGGCACACTCAGCAGTGAGTTTAAAATTCAGCAGCCATTTAACACTCATAGCCCACTACAGGCGCATATAAATTACAGCATACCCGACCTGCAACCCTATGCCCTGCTAATACCGGAGGTAGACAACCTGAATGGCGAGTTAACCGGCAATATTCAATTCAGCCAGAGCCTGCAAAAGCCACAAGTCACGCTGTTTACACGCCTGAGCGTGCCAAAAATTTATATCAATGCGCTGGCTATGGAGTGGCATGACCTGAACGCTGAGATCACCACCTTGTCAGCCAACAGACAGCAACTCAAGGCATCGCTCAAAACCGGAGACGGACAACTCAAGGTAGATGGCATCCTGGATTTCTCCTCGCGGGAGAACTGGTTCAGCGAGATCAACATCAAAGGCGACAAAGTGCTCTTGCTTGATCAAAGCCAACGCCGGGTTGTTGCCAGCCCAGACCTACAGCTCACAGCCAATGCTGAACATCTGGAGGTTGCCGGCTTGCTACACATTCCTGACGCCAAGTTAATCGTTACGCCGTCACCCAGCCGGCTGGCATTAACAGCTGACGCCGTTATTCACCATAACAACCAGCAACTGACAAATAACTCTCAGCCCTATGACTACCTTTTAAATCTTGATGTCCTACTTGGCGACCAGGTTCATGTTGAAGCCTATGGCCTGACAACCCGGGTTAACGGCAAACTTCACCTAAGTAAACAAGTCTCTCAGCAGTTACTCGGTCAGGGCGAAATAAATCTGGTTGATGGAGCCTATAAAGCTTATGGCCAGGATTTGGTCATCGAGCGTGGTGTCATTCGTTTTACTGGCTTGCTTAACAAACCGGAAATCGACTTAACGGCCAGCCGCACCGTAAAAAGTGTCATCGCCGGTTTAAAGGTCAATGGGCCAGTGGATAATCTGCGTACCCGTCTTTATTCTCGCCCACCGCTATCGGACAGTGAAATTCTTTCCTACATTATTCGAGGTAAGCCATTGCGCGATGCCAATGCCGCTGATCAAAATGCCCTTGCAAATGCGTTGTTGGCCTACTCAATCAGCCAATCGACACCGCTTACCTCAAAATTAACCGAATTATCAGGGCTGGATGAAATTGGTCTGGAGGCCGAGGAAGGCGTAGAAACGCTGGGCTTTACGCTGGGCAAATACATCACACCACGGCTGTACGCCCGCTATGGTATCGGTGTTATCGACAAGCTGAGCAAGGTATTTTTACAGTATCAGCTTAGCGATAAATTATATTTGGAAACGGAATCCGGTCAGGGTCAATCCGTCGACTTAATGTATCGCTCTCGCTAATTAACCTCTTCAGACGCCAAGACATCTTCACCGGTTTGAGAACGAACCTGCTCTCGATTTTGTTCGGCAGCGGCCTCCTCACCATGACTCAGTTTGCTGCCTACCCAGACATCCATTAATTTTGCCGTCACCAGATCACCGCTGACATTGATGGCAGTACGACTCATATCCAGAATACGGTCAACGCCCATAACCAGTGCGATGCCCTCGGCAGGAATGCCAACACTGCTCAGCACCATGGCTAATATCACAATACCCACGCCTGGTGCCGCAGGTGCACCGATGGACGCACCGACAGAGGTAAGCACCACCAACAGCATTCCGCCAAGGCCAATATCGATACCAAACACCTGCGCTAAAAACAATGTCGCAACGCCATGATATAACGCCGTGCCATTCATATTAATGGTCGCGCCCAGCGGGATGACAAACTGCGACACCGATGGCCGCACGTTAAGTTTTTCCTCTGCGGTTTTAATCGAAAGCGGCATGACTGCGGCAGAACTGGAGGTCGAAAATGCCAGCAACAGCACATCCTTAACTGCAACAATAAAGTGTTTTGGCGTCAGTTTGGCGACAACAAATATAATCGCCAGATAAACGGCAAAAACCAGCAACAACCCCAGTAAGACAGTGGCAATATAAACCGCCATACCCATCAGTGCATTCAGGCCTAATTTGGCGGTTAATTGCGCCATTAAACCAAATACAGCAAAGGGAGCCAGCACCATCGCCCAGCGTACGACAGTCATACACACTTCTTGCAAAGAGCCCATTAAATCGAGCAACGGTCTGGCCTGATTAGGGGCCATCATCACCAACGCCACACCTACCACCATGGCAAAAATGACTACTTGCAGCATATTGCTCTCAACCATTGAGTTGAGCGGGTTTGACGGTAACAGAGTGATAAGCTGTTGGGGAATAGCGTTAAGATTAAGCCCCTTGGCAGCGCTTGCCTCAACGACCGGCACCTGCCCCACCGTGCCTTGTAATGCCTGACTATCGACATACAGTCCCGGCTGTATAGTCGAAGCCACCAACAGACCAATGATGATAGCCAGTGCCGTCGTGACAACAAAAAACAGCACCACTCGTAACCCAATACGTCGCAACTGTTCAAGATCTTCAGTGGCCGCCAAACCTCGGATGATTGACGCAAATACCAGCGGAATAACCATCATCTGAATAAGCGCCAGAAACAGTTTACCGGGAAAAGCCAACCAGTCGCTTAAGGTGGCCGCGGTGCCCACATCCAATAATCCAACACTGGGACCAATCAGTACGCCGATCATAATACCCAGCGACATACCAATCATCACCTGTAACCACAGACGGCCATGTACCATCGCCTGCAAGTGACGAGTCAGGTATTTCAGGGAACGGGGATATAGCGTATCAATAGCGCGAAGTCGACCATGCTGTGTTGTACTCATAAAGACACCCTAAAATTCAACTGTCACCGGTTACTAGCCTACAACTTTTTGTATTTTTCAGCCGTACAAAACAGACCAAATTTCGGTTTTCTGTTACTTTAGAACCAAGTCGCGCATCAATGCTTGCCATCAGCCTCAAGAGCAGTATAAAACTAAAACCTTGAATTAAGTTGCGCTCAACATCAACGAAATGTTGATGTGTCCCCACAATCTCACTTTTGGAAAGGCCACACCATGAATATCGCTATTTTATCGCGTAATAAAAAACTGTACTCAACCAGCCGTTTAATTCAGGCCGCAGAAGAGCGAGGTCATACCGTTAGAGTACTGGATCACCTGCACTGCTTTATGGATATCACCTCGGATAAACCGAGTATTCACTACAGAGACAGTGAGTTCGCGGCCAGCGATTTTGACGCCGTGATTCCGCGCATTGGCGCATCGGTAACCTTTTATGGCACGGCGGTAGTCCGTCAGTTTGAAATGATGGGGGCATACTGTGTGAACGAGTCCGTGGCCATCTCACGATCACGCGACAAACTGCGATCTTTACAACTATTATCACGTAAAAATGTTGGTATACCAGCCACCGCCTTTGCCAATACGCCGGACAATATTGACGGACTGATTCGTGAGGTTGGCGGCGCGCCCTGCGTCATCAAACTGCTGGAGGGCACTCAAGGCATTGGTGTTGTTCTGGCAGAAACCAAAAAAGCGGCAGAAAGTGTCATCCAGGCTTTTATGGGGCTGAATTCGAACATTCTGGTTCAGGAATTTATCAAGGAAGCTGGCGGTGCTGACATTCGTTGCCTCGTGGTCGGCGGTAAAGTTATCGCCGCTATGCAGCGCCAGGCACCGGAGGGAGAGTTCCGTTCCAACATCCACCGTGGTGGCTCTGCCAAACTGGTAAAGTTAACGCCAGCAGAACGCCGCACAGCCGTTAATGCCGCTAAAATCATGGGCCTGAATGTCTGTGGTGTGGATTTGTTGCGTTCTGAACGTGGTCCGCTGGTAATGGAGGTTAACTCATCTCCCGGCTTACGAGGCATTGAAACAGCAACGGGCAAAGATGTCGCGGGCTTAATCATTGAATTTATTGAGAAAAATGCTAAGCCAGCCCAGACTAAAACTCGCGGTCAAGGATAACGCCTATGCCTAGAAAACCTTTTACGATTTGCGGCGAAACGATCGCACCGGGCAGCCGGGCAACTCTGTCGCTGCCGCTGCCAAGTCAGTCGTCCTATACACCATTGGCGATGCCTATTCATGTTATCCATGGCCGCCGAGATGGCCCTGTGGTCTTTATCTCTGCGGCAATCCATGGTGATGAAATTAATGGCATCGAAATTATTCGACGGGTACGCCACAGCAAAGCGCTTGAGCGTCTGAAGGGCACATTGATTTGTGTTCCTATTGTGAACGTCTATGGTTTTTTCAACCATACCCGTTACCTGCCCGATGGCCGCGACCTTAACCGCTCCTTCCCTGGCTCTAAAAATGGCTCCTTAGCGTCGCGAGTCGCCCGGATTTTTGCTGAGGAAGTGGTCGATCGCTCAACCCACGGTATTGATTTACACACCGGCTCCAATCACCGCGCCAACTTACCCCACATTCGCGCAGATCTGGAAAACCCGGAAACGGAGGCACTGGCAAAGGCATTCGGCTCTCCGGTAATGATTAATGCCAACCTGCGGGATGGCTCGTTACGCCAATATGCGCTTGATAAAGGCCTCTCCATGTTGCTTTATGAGGCCGGTGAAGGCTTACGTTTTGATAGCCTGTCCATCCGCGCCGGCGCACGCGGCGTTTTAAATGTGTTGCGTCAGCTGGGCATGATTCCAAAAGGCCGCTCAAGAAAAATACATAAGGTCATTAAGGCTAACTCTTCGCAATGGGTACGCGCACCACAGGCTGGCTTAATGCGTTTAGAGGTAACCTTGGGGTCACGTGTCGAAGAGGGGCAAAGCGTCGGAAAAATTTCAGATGCCGTTGGAGAGAACGAAAACAGTGTCATTTCTCCAATTACCGGTATTGTGATTGGGCGTAATAACCTGCCCGTTGTTAACGAGGGCGATGCGCTTTTCCATATCGCCCGCTTTGATAACTCTTCTCGCGTCGAAAGAGCCATTGAAGACTTCCAGGACCTTCACATTGAGGGGCTGGATCAGGGGGACTACCCTGATCCCCACACCATCTAGGCACATTCAGTGAATGTCTGCCACAAGGCTTTCAAGCTTGGTGACGGCTTCACTGAAGAAGATAAAGCCTGGTCATTATTCTATTGAGGGGTTGTCTCCGGGCCACTCCCCTCCGATTCCTGAGCCATTTGTTTTTCACGCTGAAAGACCACGATACTGGCAATACGTATTGCGCCTAACACCAACAAAAAAGCGGAAATCGCATATAACAACTCAGGTTTAGCATCATGTTTAAACAGATTGATGAGCACTTCGCGAATAATGAAAATAATTGCCGCATCAACAATGAAGGTTAGCCTTAATCGACTACTACTGAAGTATTCCACCAACGAGCGTGATAGCTCAACCAGCACATAAAGCGTCAGAACATCGGTAATAATATCAATGTAATGCCCGGTAATGCCATCAAAGCTGAATAACACCCAAACAGACTTAATCAGTTGCACAGCACCGATACCGATACCGATCATGATAAAAACCAGGATAAGCCCAAAAACGGCATTCACGGTCAGATTGAATAACTTTTGTAAACGCGCAAGATCCATTTTACTTTCCAGTAACAGTATTCATCGTAGGGTAAAAATCGGCGCTAAAATAACAGCAAATTAAAACCACCGATAGCGTTTAAAGAAATAAACCATCGCCGCGGCAATCGTCCCCATGGTGCCCAGCAACACGTAATAACCGTAACGGTAGTGGAGCTCTGGAATATGCTCGAAATTCATACCGTAAAGACCAGCCAAAAAACTTAAAGGGACAAAAATTGCGGTGATAATGGTTAGAATTTTCATGGTGTTGTTCAGCTGATGCGATGTGATCGACAGGTAACCATCAATCAAGTCTCCGCATATCTCATAGTACATGCCGCTCAAACTATGCAGTCGTTCACAGCGATCAAACAGGTCTCGCAAGGTATGCTTTAAATGCTCGCCATCGTCAGTAACAGATTCAAACTCAGACTCTTTTTCCAATTGACGCTCAAGCAATACCCCGGAAAGCTTTTCATGGTAACTGAAGACCCGCTTTAATTTTCTTAACTGTGAGCGGTAAGCAACTAATTCTTTCATTAACTCATCGGAGCCATGCGACATCATCGTATCTTCGGCTTCTGCCAGCTGCTCCTCAAAATCCAGCACCACCTCCAGATAACGTCCACAGGCATAGTGCATGACATTACTGGCCAAGGTCATCGGATTACAAATCAGTTCAGGTATCCGGTTCTCTGACCAGTAATGGTCAACACTGATAGAACGACCACTGTGAATGGTGATGAGGAAACGTTCGCCGATAAAAAAGCCAATTTGTTGCGGCGTGAGCGTTAATTTATCCTCAATACTATTAATGCCGCGAAATAGCACAAAGGTATTATCATCAAAGTATTCAACTTTAGCGGGATGGCGTTTGCGCATAGCATCCTTGATGGCTAATTCATGGCACCCCAACGATGAGAGGAGTTCAACATCTTGCTCATCCAGTGTCTTTTGAAAGTCCAGCCACAAAAAACTATCTGGCTGTTCACGCCAGTTTTCTACTAACTCCTGAGAGCCTTCCTGCACTACCTGATTTATACTTACCAGCAATGTACGAATCATTTCTTTTATCTTCCTGCGTAGGGAAACTCGATGACGATGGATAATTTTTTCAGCTTTATACAAAAGCCTCTGATTACCTTTGGTGAAAGCAGCATCACCCTGATGCAAATTGGCACCGTTGTCGTGTTTATCTTAACCGCCCTGCTTCTTCTGCGGTGGTCTTTTCGCTTATTAATCCGCTATTTGAGCCGCAAACATTTAACTCCGGACCTAGTGCAGGTCATTTCCAGAGCGTACATGATTGTAGCGCTCATCACACTTTTTTTAGCACTGCTGAGCATGCTCAATATCCCACTGGCTGCGTTCACTTTTATCTCTGGCGCCGTGGCAATTGGTGTGGGTTTTGGTGCACAAAACATTATCAACAACTTCATCAGTGGCTGGATTTTAATGTGGGAACGTCCCATTCGTATCGGTGACTTTCTTGAAATTGGTGATCTACGCGGCACCGTCGAAGCCATCAATACACGCTCTACTCGTATTCGCAGGGTCGACGGCGTACACATTTTACTGCCCAACAGCCACCTGCTCGAAAATATGGTCGTCAACTGGACACTGGTTGATAAGCTCACGCGCTGTAAAGTTCGTGTTGGCGTCGCCTACGGTTCACCGGTTAAAAAAGTAGTAGAACTAATGCGCCAGGCTGGTGAAGAACATCATGCCGCACTTAAGGAACCAGCCCCGACGGTCATTTTTGAGGACTTTGGTGATAATGCGCTCATTTTTGATCTTGCCATCTGGATAAACGCCAATGTTGAACGCGACTTGAACCTGGTACGCAGTGATTTACGTTTTCGCATCGAAGAGCTGTTTAATGAACATGGTCTCGTTATTGCTTTTCCGCAGCGAGATGTACACATAGATGGCGCCATTACGGTCATGCGAAAGGAAGTCGAAGCCTTACAATCAAGCAAAGGCTCACAACCTTAAATGACAGCAAAAGCCGATAACATCCAGCCCCAGCCTTTATTTGATACGCTGGAGAACCTTGTTGAACTGATACAGGGTGAAGCGCGTCCGGTATCTCCTTACATCGCTTCTTCCGGCGTAAAAGGCGCCCATACAGATTACGAGCACGCACTGGCTTTTTTATACAGTTATCGTGGTAGCCGTGACACCTTCGCAGCTTACCGCCGTGAGGTCGAGCGTCTATTACAGTGGTGCTGGTTTGTAAAACAATGTTCACTCACCGAACTGAAACGGACAGACATCGAATCCTATATCGATTTTTGCCAGCAACCCCCGCTGAACTGGATCGCCAGCAAAACCCTGCCGCGTTACGTTGAAAAACAGGGAGAGCGGATCACCAATGACGAATGGCGCCCTTTTGTCGCCAAGAAAACTCGCCAAACTCCCGATAACGCCCCTCGCGATTTTGCGCTGTCAGCAAAAGCATTACAGGCCATCTTCGCCATTCTTGGCAGCTTTTATACCTATTTGATTCAAGAGGAATATTCTGAATCCAACCCCGTCGCACTCATACGTCAAAAAAGCAAGTACCTGCGCAAGCGTCAACAAAAAGATAAAATACGCCGCTTGACGGAGTTGCAGTGGTCCTATGTTGTTGAAACCGCAGAAATGCTGGCCAACGATGATCCAACTTCACATGAGCGTACGTTATTCGTTGTACAGGCGCTTTACGGCATGTATCTGCGTATTTCTGAGCTAACCGCCACCGAACGCTGGGCACCCCAGATGGGGCACTTCAATATGGATCTAGATGGTAACTGGTGGTTCACTACCGTTGGTAAAGGCAACAAAGAACGCGACATTTCAGTCAGTGACGCCATGCTGGCAGCACTTAAGCGTTATCGCCAATTCCTGGGGCTATCACCACTGCCCTCACCTAACGAGCCCACGCCTCTGATACACAAAACCCGGGGGCGTGGCGGTATAACCAGCACACGCCAGATCAGGAATATCGTGAAATATTGTTTCGATCAATCTATCATGCGCATGAAAAAGGACGGTCACGATGATTCGGAAGTTGAATTGCTCAGATCAGCGACCGTTCACTGGCTACGCCATACAGGCATATCCGACGATGTAAAACAGCGACCCAGAGAGCATGTTCGAGATGATGCAGGCCATGGTTCCAGCGCCATCACGGACAAGTATATTGATGTGGAAATGCGTGAGCGTCACCGTTCAGCGAAGAACAAATCAATCAAACCAGAGTTTTAATATCAATAATTTACAAGGTATTTTTATAAATTACTTAAAGTAATTTTAGTCACGCTATGGCACAGTTATTTATTCAACCAATTCCTTACCAGCTAAGCACTCAGCAGCTATTCGAACGCATCCGTCAGCAACCAAGACCGGTGCTGCTGGACAGTAGCTTTGATAGCAATGGTACACAACGCTTCGATATTATGAGTGCCGCGCCTGTCGCCACCTTAACCACTAACGAACAGGGTACACAGCTAAAAACCCTCGCCGGTGTCAAACAACACTCAGCTGATCCCTTTGACCTACTAAAGCAGCAACTGGCTGAACTGGGGCCCTCTGACAGCGGTACGGTTGAACTCCCTTTCCAAGGAGGTGCACTGGGTTATTTCAGCTACGACTTAGGCAGAGTGATCGAAGACCTGCCAACCACAGCCGAAAATGATATCGATATTCCCTTAATGGATGTGGGCATTTACCTTTGGGCGCTGATCCGTGACCACCAGCTTAAAACGGCTTATTTTATTGCCCACCCCGCCTGTTCCATCCAACAGCGTGAAGCAATGCTGATGCTCGCCACCTCAGATATAGAGTCCAGTCCATTGGACGATTTCAAACTGAAATCTACGTTTGATTCCAATATGACGGTGGCTGAATATAAAGACAAGTATCACCGCATTATTGACTACATTAAGGCAGGCGACTGCTATCAGGTGAACCTTGCACAGCGTTTCAAGGCCGACTATCAGGGCGACGAGTGGTTTGCTTATCAACGTTTGAGCGAACGTACAGACGCACCATTCAGTGCCTTTATGCAAACCGATGATTACTCGCTGGTTTCGCTATCACCGGAACGTTTTATTGAAGTCAGTCAGGGGCGCGTTGAGACCAAACCCATTAAAGGTACTCGCCCGCGTGACGAAGACCCTGAAAAAGATCACCAGTATGCGCAGCTACTCAAAAATAGCACCAAGGACCGCGCTGAAAACCTGATGATTGTTGATTTATTGCGTAATGATCTCAGCAAAGCCTGCGAGCTGGGCAGTGTCTCGGTACCAAAGCTGTTTGATATCGAGGGCTATTCGAATGTGCATCACATGGTGAGCACCATTCAAGGCAAACTAGCCGCGGATAAAGATGCCGTCGATTTGCTTGAAGGCAGTTTTCCCGGTGGCTCCATCACCGGCGCGCCAAAATTACGCGCCATGGAAATTATCGAGGAGCTGGAACCGCACCGACGTACAGCCTACTGCGGCAGCATTGCTTACCTGGACTGCAACGGTAACATGGATAGCAGTATTTTAATTCGAACGCTGGTTTGCCATGACGGCCATATCTATTGCTGGGGCGGCGGAGGTATCGTCGCGGATTCCGATGCCGATAAAGAATACTCAGAAACACTAGTGAAAGTATCTCACTTAATGGAAGGCCTGGCCTGATCGTCGACATAACTTCATCGCTTAGAAATATCGAATTGTGTCTAAACGCCCCGCGATAAAGCCCACGCAAGCCTCTTTGCGCAGGCATTTTAGAGCGCATATCAGCTCTGCTGTGGAACCGATCCGACACCCTGAATCCGTCGCCTTCAAAACACGCTTTAAAGGCCGTTACCGCAGCGCCGCGGTGCTCGTTCCTATTATTCAGCAGGATCAACAATTACAGCTGTTGCTCACTCAGCGTGCGGAACACCTCCGCCACCACCCGGGACAGATCAGCTTTCCCGGTGGCAGCATTGAAAGCGTCGATAATTCACTTGAAGCTACCGCGCTACGGGAAAGTCACGAGGAAATCGGCCTTGAGCAGCACAATGTTGAATTACTGGGGCGGCTAGGCGACTACTATACCGTTAGTGGTTATTGTGTCACGCCGGTTGTTGGCCTTGTGAAACATGCTTTTTCACCAACACTGGATGCTTCCGAAGTCAGCCGCACCCTGACGGTGCCACTCAACTTTTTAATGTCTCCCGACAATTTTTCATTGCAAGAGGTTCTCTACGATAACGAGATGCGTCGTTATTTTTCCACGGAGTACCAAAACGAGAAAATATGGGGCGTGACAGCGGGGATTATTGTTGCCCTTTACGAAGCTCTTTTGGCTAGCCATCGCTAATCCACATCAATTGCATGGTCTACTCAAGGTGAGGTATGATTCGCCGAGCTGCCGCGATAGCCACAAAGGCTTGAATCCCAAAAAATAGAGTCTGCCAAACCTCAGAATGCACCGACCAAAAAAGGTGATTAGAGGCGCCCGCTATCAGACACCAATCTTTACGGAAAAATCATAATGTCAAACAGCATACCCCATGCCCTGCTGAGTAACTTTCTGGGTACCGCGCCCGTTTGGTACAAAAAAGCCATCATTGCTTTCCTGTTCCTGAACCCTGTTTGCTTAATGGTATTAGGCCCTTTCGTGACCGGCTGGTTATTGATCGCAGAGTTTATTTTCACCCTGGCAATGGCATTGAAATGCTATCCCCTGCAACCGGGCGGACTCTTGGCTATTCAGGCTGTTATCATGGGGATGACCAGTACCGAGGCCGTTTTTAACGAAGCCATTGCCAATATTGAAGTAATTTTTCTACTGATCTTTATGGTAGCAGGCATTTATTTCATGAAGGACCTGCTGCTGTACGTTTTCACCAAAATTTTGATTAAGGTGAAATCTAAAATGGCGCTATCGCTGCTATTCTCTCTGGTGGCAGCAATCTTATCTGCATTTTTGGATGCGCTGACAGTAACCGCGGTGCTGATCAGTGTCAGTGTTGGTTTCTATACCATCTACCATAAGGTCGCTTCTGGTAAACCGGTTACCCACGAACACGATCATAACTCTGACAAAAGCCTGCATGAGTACCACCGCGAAGATCTTGATAAATTCCGTGCTTTTTTGCGTAGTTTAATGATGCATGGTGCCGTAGGTACCGCGCTGGGCGGCGTTTGTACTTTGGTTGGAGAACCTCAAAACCTGCTGATTGCCAAGGTAGCCGGCTGGGAATTCATTGAATTCTTCGTCCGCATGATGCCTGTCACCATGCCGGTACTTGTTGCCGGTTTGCTAACCGTGATTGTATTGGAGGCAACGGGCTGGTTTGGTTACGGTGAGAAATTGCCCGCAGAAGTGCGCAGCATTTTAGAAAATGTTGACGCCGAGCACGATGCCAAGCGTACACAGCGCCAAAGAGCCACGTTATTCATACAAGCTGCTGTTGCCGTTTTCCTCGTCGTGGCGTTAGCGCTTCACCTGGCTGCAGTTGGCGTCATTGGATTAACGGTCATTGTATTGCTTACGGCAATGAATGGTGTCATCGAAGAACATCAAATCGGTAAGTCCTTTGAGGAGGGCTTACCCTTTACGGCGTTACTGGTTGTTTTCTTTGCCATTGTGGCGGTCATTCACGAACAACATCTCTTCAACCCTGTCATTGCCGCTGTGCTAGAAATGGATGAAGCGGTGCAACCCGGTATGTTTTTTATAGCCAACGGTGTGCTATCTGCGATTAGTGATAACGTTTTTGTTGCTACCGTTTATATCAACGAAGTGAAGCAAGCTTTTGATGCTGGCACCATCAGTCGTGAACATTTTGAGTTGCTGGCAATTTCAATTAATACTGGTACCAACCTACCCAGTGTTGCGACGCCAAATGGTCAAGCAGCCTTCCTGTTTCTGCTCACCTCCGCACTGGCACCTTTAATCCGCTTATCCTACGGTCGCATGGTGCTGATGGCTCTTCCCTATACCATCGTACTCTCAATTGTTGGCTATTTAGGGGTTAGCTATTTACTCTAAGACTGTTCTTGATACCGATAAAAAAAGCGCTGTCAGGCAACTGCAGCGCTTTTTTATTTCGTCAAACAACATCAATGTACTAAAGACTTAATTCTGCTCCATTTTGAGCCACAGGCAGTCCCCACTGACCTTCTCCAACTGCTGTAAATTATCATGATGTGCGACCAACTCCTCACCACTCGCACGAATTACTTTTAGTGGTCGCCTTTCAGCACTGACACGGTTAATAACCATCTGCCCAGCTTCGCCACCAGCCTGCTCATCAGCCCCCAGCATCAAGGCTGTTTGGCCGCCCGTCATCAACAAATAAACGTCAGCAAGAATCTCGGCATCAAGTAAAGCGCCGTGTAGATCTCGAGCGGAGTTATCTACACCATAGCGTTTACACAGTGCATCCAGGTTATTTTTTTGCCCTGGATGCTTTTTGCGGGCCATTACAATGGTGTCAACAATGCCGCAAATTTCACTGGTCTTGGGATGCCCCTGATTCAGCAGGCGAAATTCATGATCAATGAAACCCACATCAAAGGGGGCGTTGTGAATAACCAGCTCGGCGCCCTTAATAAACGCCAGGAATTCGTTGGCAATATCGGCAAAGACCGGCTTATCTGCAAGGAAATCAGAGGTGATACCGTGCACTTCCGCAGCACCATCATCAATGTCTCGCTCCGGATTAATGTATTGATGGTAATGGCGCCCGGTCAATTTTCGGTCAATAAGTTCCACACAGCCAATCTCAATAATTCGATGCCCCTGTGAAGCCTCAAGGCCTGTGGTTTCCGTATCCAGTACAATTTGGCGCATAAGTTTTTACTAACCCTGTGACAACACCTGATCAACCCCTTGATTGGCAAGTTGATCAGCAATTTCATTTTCACGATGGCCGCTGTGACCCTTTACCCAATGCCAGTCAATGGTATGTTTCGCACACTCTTCATCAAGCTGCTTCCATAAATCAACATTCTTTACCGGCTTCTTAGCGGCGGTTTTCCAACCCTTTTTTTTCCAACCTGAAATCCAGCTGGTAATGCCATTTTTGACATATACAGAGTCGGTGGTGAGAATAACATCGCAGGGGCGCTTAAGACTGCGGAGCGCTTCGATCACGGCCATCATTTCCATACGGTTGTTGGTGGTATCGAGCTCTCCTCCAAACAATGTTTTTTCTTTTCCCTGGTAGCGTAATAGGGCTCCCCAGCCCCCTGGGCCTGGATTCCCCTTACAGGCACCATCGGTAAATATTTCAACGCTTGTTGAAGCAGACAAAATAGCAGCTCTCAAAGTTAATTAATTTGGTTGATTAGTAAAACGCTTTAACGATCAGCCCGGCGCAAAGTCATCAAATCACTTTACGTTGCGTGTCGTTGGTTCAGTCAGTGGAAAGGTTAAAACACGCCGCTTCAATTTAGTTTCATGGAGCGGTGTCATACCGACCGTTTGTTTGCGCGCAACGATGGCATAGGTGCTGCCAAAAAAGCAATTATATTTTCGACCCAGCTGTTCGAGTTTGCTGTTATTGCCGTCGCCCTTAGTGGTATTCAGCGGCGCCCTAAAAAAACCGTAATGTGTGTGCTCAACTTTAAAACCAAGCAAATTTAACCAGTCATTAAGCTTCATCCAGGAACGATAGCTGCCGGTCCAGGGCGCCCTTTTCAGCGGTGAAACCAGCTTACGTACGCCCATCAAACTCCACGGATTAAAAGCCATCACAAATAACTGCCCGCCAGAGTTCAGTGCACGATGGGCTTCACGTAAAATTTGGTGTGGATTACGGGAGTATTCCAGTATGTGGTGCAGAACAATCGCATCCATTGAGTTATTGGCAATTGGCAAATAACAGGGTTCAAGCAACAGATTGCAATTAGGATGCGGCGATACATTACTGTCACTGCTGGTTATTTGTGCGAAGGTTTGATGTGGTATCGAGCAGCGGCTAAATAGCGGCTCGCAACCGGCAATACTGAGCTGTAACAGCTGTACGCCGAGTTTTCTTTCAAGCAATGGTGTCAATAGCGTTCGCTCATGCTCAATCAATGAGCGTCCCAGCGGCTGTTGCTGCCAGAGTTGCCAGTCAACCTGATTCTGAACTATTGAACGACCTTGCTGACCAAACAGCGTCTTCATGTTGACACCTACGACTAATCACAATAGCTAACGATAGTAAATAAACCTGTGCTTGACTATTATACGCCCTGTAATCATTTTCTGAACCGAGTTGTACCCTGACTATGCTGACAGTTACCCCTATCCCGGCCTTCAACGATAACTATATCTGGCTTTTACAACGCCCAGAGACACAACGCGCCGTTGTTGTTGATCCCGGGCAATCTGAACCGGTGATGGCTTATCTAAAAAAGCACGGGTTAACGCTCGAAGCTATCCTGATAACCCACCACCACCATGATCATATTGGTGGAGTTGAAAAGCTACTAGCCGAAGGTAAGGTACCAGTTTATGGGCCGAACAACTCGGCAATCCCACATATTGATACACCGCTCAAAGAGGGCGATAAAATCAGCACCCTTGGTGAAACCTTTGCTGTGCTGGAAGTACCGGGACACACCTTGGATCACATTGCTTATGTTAGCCATAGCACCAGTAAACCGCTATTGTTCTGCGGCGACAGCCTTTTTTCCTGCGGTTGCGGTCGCCTATTTGAAGGCAGTGCTGAGCAAATGTACGCCTCGCTGCAGAAATACACCCTGCTAGCCGAAGAAACGGTTATTTACCCAACCCATGAATATACACTCGCTAATGTGGACTTTGCACTCGCTGTGGAGCCTGATAACCAGCACCTTCACGCCTACCAAGTGAAGTGCCAACAATTGCGTGATAATGGGCAACCAACACTTCCCACCACCTTGAAAGAGCAATTAGCCATCAATCCATTTTTACGCAGTGACAAGGACTCTATAAAGAATAATGTGAGCAAACATTTCCAGCAGTCACTCAACCGTCCCGTTGATGTATTCCGCCATACCCGTCTTTGGAAAGATCAGTTTTAAAGGCTACGCTTAAGCTAAGCTTGGCAAATCCATCAATAAGAAACCACACTACAAACAATTAAGATCAATATGTTAAAACTCAAACCTAAATATTTATTTATATTTTTATGGCTAGCAAGCACTGCTGTTTTAACCGGTTGCGCTGCTCAAAAAAGTCACGAAAAAACAGCATCGAAAGATGATGTACGAGCAACCGCAAACGAACTTAAAGCAAACACCGCCAGTACACTAAGCCCCTCCAAAATAATGGCTGAAAAACTCTCAGCCACCAACCTTATTAAGACTCAACCGCCTGCCGTTGGTAATGTATGGGCGCGTATACGCAATAATTTCAGTTTTGATTTGGACATAGACAACAAAGCCATTCGCCAACAACGTAACTGGTACGCAAAGCACCCTGATTATTTTAAACGTGTTTCTAAACGCGCCGAACGCTACCTTTTCCACGTAGCCAATGCTCTCGAAGAGCATAATATGCCAGCTGAATTAGCATTGTTACCCATTGTTGAGAGCGCCTTTGACCCCTTTGCCTATTCTCATGGCCGGGCCTCGGGCATGTGGCAGTTTATCCCCGCTACCGGTAAACGCTTTGGCTTAAAACAGGACTGGTGGTACGACGGTCGACGTGACGTTGTTAAATCAACGCAAGCGGCTATCAACTATATGAATTACCTACATAAACGTTTCGATGGTGATTGGCTGTTAGCCCTCGCCGCCTATAATTCCGGCGAAGGTAATGTCAACAAAGCCATTCGTACAAACCGCAGACAGGGAAAAGCAACTGATTTCTGGTCGCTACGTTTACCTAAGGAAACAGAGGCTTATGTGCCAAAATTAATCGCACTGGCGCAAATTCTCAATGAGCCAGCTCGCTATGGCGTGGAGTTCCCTGCCGTTAAGGATGAACCCTACTTTGCCAGCGTTGACGTTGGCTCACAAATCGATTTGGCGCAAGCTGCTGAACTTGCCGATATAGAACTTGATGAACTCTATCTGCTAAACCCCGGCTTCAATCGATGGGCCACCAGCCCTGAGGGCCCTCACCAATTGATTGTTCCTGTTAAAAAGGCCGCTGCTTTTGAAGAAAGACTGGCACAATTACCAAAGGATAAACGCATAAACTGGGTGCGCTACACGATAAAACCCGGCGATACGATTAGCACAATTGCCGCACATTACCGTACAACCAGCAAAGCATTACGTGAAATAAACGACCTTCGCAGTAACCGTATTCGTGCCGGCAAAGCATTATTTGTTCCTGTTGCCAGCAAGGGCTCGGAGCAATATGTGTTCAGCGCCGGCCAACGCCTTAAAAATAAGCAGAACCGTACATCACTGTCGAATCGCATCAAGCAGATTCATATCACTAAATCGGGCGACAGTTTCTGGAAAATTGCCCGCCGTTACGATGTCGGTATGCGCGATGTGGCACGCTGGAATAACCTCGGCACCACCGATGTCTTGAGAGAGGGTCAAAAACTGGTCATCTGGAGTAAAGCGGCCAACTCATCAAACAATAGCCGCCAGCTGATCCGCAAGGTGAGCTACAGAGTACGTTCAGGAGACTCGCTCGCTCGTATCTCACAAAAATTTAATATACGCATCAGTGATATCGAAGATTGGAACGGTATTAATCGTCAGAAATATCTGCAACCAGGCCAGTCTTTAAAACTCTATGTTGACGTAACACGCGCCAGTTTATAAGCGCAAACAGCTGCATGTGACGCTTTTTAGTCTTCTTTTCTTTCTTCGTCGTTACTTTGAGCGTCATGTTGCTTGCTGCCATTTTTTGAGTGCCCATTTTTTCCACGATGAATCAATGTTTCATCGACACTTTTTTGCAACCACTTGAAACCGCTTTCCATGTAGTCCAACCCAACAAGAACCAGTACCGTCAGTAATGCCAGAAGAATACCCAGCATATGGTGACCAACACCAACCACCACACCAATAGCGGCTAAAATCCATATCACCGCCGCAGAGGTAACCCCTAGCACAACGCCATCGCGGGCAATAATGACACCGGCGCCCAGAAAACCAACACCTGTGACTACCTGACCAATAATCCTTGACGGGTCAGAAACCACACGACTTGTGAAAAAGGCGTCCGTTGCGGCAAAAGAGATTGCAATAAAAAGATAGGTGGCCAGGCAAATCAACGAGCTGGTGCGAATCCCCACCGCTTTACCCATGATTTGACGCTCAAGACCAATAATCGCACCAGCCAGCAATGCGCTGCCAATGCCTCCCCATTCCAGCGGTACGACACTTAAAATCACTTCCATACATCCAACCTGTTATTACTCTGTCGATATTTGTTGGATCTTTATTACAGCATTAATGCTGCACTTTGTTTTCAACGGGTCAATAATGACAGCGGGCAGATCTTTTTTGCCGTTTAGTTGTCATTATCATTCCTCTTAATTCTATTTTAGGCCGACTCAACGTGTTACGCGACCACCGACCCCCACATTTCATCACCCTGTTAACCCTTCTGCTATTGGCCGTGGCACTTCCTGTTTCCGCTGAAATTACGGTCTCACACGGCATAGCCCTGCATGGTGAGCCTAAATACCCCGCTGATTTTGAGCACTTTGATTATGTAAACCCAAATGCCCCCAAAGGTGGTTCGGTTCGCCTGATGGGCAGCGGCACCTTTGACACGCTCAACCCCTACACCCTTAAAGGTATTAGTCCCTTTATGTCGCCGGGCTTTTCAAAATGGGGCGTGTTTGAGTTAAACGAACCCTTAATGGTCGGCACCGGCAATTACGCGCCGTCAGGCGATGAAGCCCAAACGGCTTACGGCTTGATCGCCGAAAGTATCGAATATCCAAAAGATCGTAGCTGGGTAATTTTCAACCTCCGCCCTCAGGCACGTTTCCATGATGGTAGTCCCATCACCGCTGACGATGTTATTTTTTCTTTTCATACCTTGGTCAAACATGGGCATCCACGCTTCGCCCAGGTTTTTGCTGACGTAGAAAGCGTTGAAAAACTCAGTGTACTGCGTGTTAAGTTCAATTTTAAAGGTACTGACACACGGGCCCTACCGCTGCGTGTGGGTGAGTTACCGGTGATGTCCAAGGCCTTTTGGGAAGGTCGCGATTTTGAAAAATCGCTTCTGGTTCCGCCCTTAGGCAGTGGTCCCTACCGTATCAGCCACTTTGAACCGGGGCGCAGCATTGTCTTCGAACGAGTCAGGGATTATTGGGGAAAAGACCTGCCTGTGAACCGTGGGCGTTATAATTTCGATGAGGTCAGTGTCGATTATTATCGCGACTTACACGTTGCTTTCGAAGCTTTCAAATCCAACGAGTTTGACGTCTATCGGGAGTATATCTCCAGCAACTGGGCAACCGGTTATGACTTCCCGGCGCTCCAACAGGGCAAGGTTAAAAAACTCGAAATCAACCACAGCATCCCCACTGGTTATCAGGCATTTTTCTTCAATACCCGTCGGGACATATTTGCCGACATACGAGTGCGTGAAGCCATCGGTCTGATGTTTGATTTTGAATGGTTAAACCGATCAATTTTTTTTAATGCTTACACACGCAACAGCAGCTTTTTCCCAAATACAGAACTTGGCGCTAACGGCAAACCAAGCGCCGAAGAATTGGCTCTATTGGCGCCCTATAAACACCAATTACCTCCAGCGCTGTTCAGCGATGCTTTTAAGCCTCCCGTAACAAATGGCAAAGGCACCCTGCGAAAACAACAGCGTAAAGCACTCAAGCTACTCAAAGCCGCTGGCTGGCAATTAAAAAACCATCAAATGACCCATAGCAAAACTGGTCAGACCTTAAGTTTTGAGGTGCTATTTGATCAGCCCAGTTTTGCGAAAGTATTACTGCCCTTCAAACGTAACCTAAAACGCATTGGCGTCGACATGCAGCTACGCAATGTTGATCGGACCCAGTTTAAAAATCGGGTCACACACTTTGATTTCGATATGATTGTCGAGGTTCTTGTGCACGGCCTATCGCCCAGCTATGAGTTAAACCTCTATTTTAGCTCCGAGCAGGCAAATACACCCGGAGCGCTCAATTACAGCGGTGTCAGCCACCCGGTTGCCGATGCGCTGGTTAACAAAATAATCAACGCTGAGTCGCGCCAGCAACTGTTACATGCCAGCCGAGCACTGGATCGCCTATTACTCTGGCATCATTACAGCATTCCACAATATCATTTACCCTATCATCGCATTGCTTATTGGGATAAATTTGGACGTCCCAAAAAGTCGCCGCCCTATGCTTTTAACTTTAGGGATTGGTGGTTTAAGCAAGCTGCCACTGGTAACAACAAGAACGCTAACCTTTGATTAAATGGAAACCTGTGAATGCCCCTAATTCATTATTTGGCTACGGCTGTTATTTTCGTTTGTTCACTACTGGGCAGTGGTGCTACCACAGCAGCGTCCTCACCGACACATGCGCTTGCCATGCATGGAAGCCCAAAATATGCGGCTGATTTTGAGCATTTTCAGTATGCCGACCCTAACGCTAAAAAAGGCGGCACATTACGTTTGGCTGCGGTTAGCAGCAGCGGTTTTGATAGTTTAAACCCCTATATTATCAAGGGCGTATCCGCAGCCGGCTTGACGCTGTTGGGTCGTAATTATTTATATGATTCACTAACGACTCAGGCCGATGACGAACCCTTTACGCAATACGGTCTAATTGCTGAACAGATAGAAATGCCCGTCGATAGATCGTGGGTAACCTTCTATATCAACCCAAAGGCTCGCTTTCAGGATGGTAAAGCCATTACCGCTGAAGATGTACTTTTCAGCTTCGAACTGCTGACGACACAGGGACACCCGCTTTACGCCACCTATTATCATGACGTGATCCAAAGTGAAGCGCTCGATGAGCTCACCGTAAAATTCAGTTTCCGTAACGGCGAAAATAAAGAGCTACCTCTGATCATGGGGCAACTACCAATTTTACCGAAACACTACTGGCAGGGCCGCGAATTCAATAAATCCTCCCTTGAGATTCCGGTTGGCAGCGGTCCTTATAGCATTTCAGAAGTCGATCCCGGCCGAGCAATCGTTTATCAACGTAACCCCGACTATTGGGCCAAAGATATCGCCGTGAATAAGGGCCGCTATAACTTCGATACGATCCGTTACGATTATTACCGCGATAACAATGTCGCACTGGAAGCCCTGAAATCTAGCGAATTTGACCTTCGTATCGAGAACACCTCCAAAACCTGGCACACAGCTTACACAGGGCCTCAGTTTGATAGTGGTCAGATCATCAAAGCTGAAATTGAACATCAAAATCCGACCGGTATGCAGGGGTTTGTATTCAATATCCGCCAACCCTACTTCAGTGATCCGCTGGTACGCCGTGCACTTTCCTATGCCTTTGACTTTGAGTGGACTAACAAACAGCTTTTTTACGGCGCTTATTCACGTACCACCAGCTATTTTTCTAATTCCGAGCTCGCCTCAAGCGGCTTACCGAGCCGTGAAGAGCTTGCTATCCTCGAGCCCTTTCGAGAGCAGTTACCCGCCGACCTGTTTACGAAGGCTTACCAAGTACCCACCACCAACGGCGACGGCAACATTCGTAACAACTTAAGGCAAGCGCAGCGTTTATTGAAACAAGCCGGCTGGACCATCAAAAACAATCAATTGACCAATGACCGGTCCGGCGAAACGATGACATTCGAGATTATGCTGATAGCTCCTGAGTTCGAACGCATCGTACTGCCCTTTAAGAAGAACCTGGAACGCCTCGGTATCGAAGCCGCTATTCGGGTCGTCGACACACAACAGTACGTTAACCGTATTAACAGCTTTGACTTTGATATGATCGTTGGCACCTTTGGACAATCAAACTCCCCCGGCAATGAGCAGCGTGATTTCTGGCACTCCAGTGAAGCTGATCGACCCGGTAGCCGAAACCGTATCGGTATCAAAAACCCCGTCATTGACGAATTAATTAAGCTGGTGATCAATACGCCTGACCGAGAAGCCCTGATTCATCGTACGCGCGCGCTTGATCGGGTTTTGCTTTGGGGGCATTATGTGATTCCTCAGTATCACACACGCAAATACCGTGTCGCCTATTGGGATAAGTTTTCTCGACCCGCCATCAACCCAAAATTTGCTCTGGGTTTGGACAACTGGTGGTTTAAAGGCGCCAGTGCCGCCGCTCAACAAAAACAAAAATAGCCGTTATTAATAGATCCTAATATGCAAGCCTATATCATCCGCCGATTGCTGCTGATGATTCCGACGCTGTTCGGCATCATGCTTATCAACTTTGCGGTGGTACAAATTGCCCCTGGCGGTCCTGTTGAGCAAATGCTCGCGCGCATGCAGGGATTAGACAGCGGCGCCACATCACGCATTGGCGGCTCAAGCCAGGGAGAGGTGCGTAACCTTAACGTCAGCAGTAATCAAAACACCAAGTATCAAGGCGCACAGGGGCTTGATCCGGAGTTAGTCGACAAAATAGAAAAGCTTTACGGCTTTGATAAACCCGCGCATGAACGTTTTTGGTTAATGATAAAAAACTATGCGATGTTTGACTTCGGCGACAGTTTTTTCCGCGACGCTAAGGTGACTGATCTCATCGTAGAAAAGATGCCCGTATCGATTTCGTTGGGGCTGTGGACAACCCTGTTAGTCTATCTAATTTCCATACCGCTCGGTATTCGCAAGGCCATCAAACATGGTTCAGCCTTCGATGTCTGGACCAGTTCAGTGGTCATTATTGGCTATGCCATTCCCGGTTTTTTGTTTGCCATTTTCCTGATTGTGTTTTTTGCCGGTGGCAGCTATTTAGACTGGTTCCCATTACGAGGATTAACCTCACCGGACTGGGAGCAGATGACAACACTGGAAAAAATAGCTGATTATTTTTGGCATTTGGTACTGCCTATTTGCGCGATGGTGATCGGCGGTTTTGCCACCCTCACCATGTTGACTAAAAACTCCTTTCTCGATGAAATTAACAAGCAATACGTGATCACCGCCCGAGCTAAGGGGTTGGAAGAAAAAAGAGTGTTGTACGGCCATGTATTTCGCAACGCCATGCTCATTATCATTGCCGGTTTTCCTGCCGCAGTGATTGAAATATTTTTTACCGGCGCACTATTAATTGAAGTTATTTTTTCGCTGGATGGCCTGGGGCTACTCAGTTTTGAAGCCGTGCTAAACCGCGATTACCCCGTGTTCTTTGGCACACTGTTTATCTTTACGCTGATTGGTATGCTGATTAAGTTAATAAGCGACATCACCTACAGTTTAGTTGACCCCCGCATTGATTTTGAGAGTCGCAGCGTATGATCAGGCGACACCTTAAACTAAACCCCATTAACCAGCGTCGGCTGCAGCTCTTCAAGGCCCATAAACGTGGTTATTACTCGCTATGGATTTTTCTAACGATCTTTGTGTTAACACTTGGCGCAGAGTTTATCAGTAATGACAAACCCATACTTGTCTATTACGACAGCGGTATCTACCTGCCCGTTTTCAACATTTACCCTGAAACCGCCTTCGGCGGAGAGTTTGAAAGCGAAGCGGATTACCGGGACCCTTATGTAGAGGAACTGATTAACGAAAAGGGTTGGTTACTGTGGCCCCCTATTCGTTACAGCTACGACACCATCAATTACGCACTTGATCAACCAGCACCGTCTCCACCCAGCGCTGAAAACTGGCTCGGGACAGATGATCAGGCCAGGGATGTGATGGCCCGAGTGATTTACGGCTTCCGCATCTCGGTTTTATTCGGTTTGATTTTAACGCTGGTAAGCTCTGTTATCGGAGTGGCTGTCGGCGCTATTCAGGGCTTCTATGGTGGCAAAATTGATCTGTTAGGTCAGCGTTTTATCGAAATCTGGGGCAGTATGCCTCGCCTCTATCTACTGATCATTCTATCCAGTATTGTGGTTCCTAATTTCTGGTGGCTGCTGGCCATTATGCTGCTATTTAGCTGGATGGCACTGGTCGACGTTGTGCGTGCAGAGTTTCTGCGTGGCCGTAACTTGGAATACGTTCGTGCTGCCCGAGCACTAGGTGTCGCTGATCGCAGCATTATGTTCAGGCATATTCTGCCTAATGCCATGGTCGCTACCATGACGTTTTTACCCTTTATTCTCACCGGCGCCATTACCACCTTAACAGCACTGGATTTTCTGGGCTTTGGATTACCACCAGGGTCTCCGTCGCTTGGCGAATTAGTGGCTCAGGGAAAAGCTAACTTACAAGCCCCCTGGCTCGGCATTTCCGCTTTTATGGTGTTATCAATAATGCTCACTCTGCTGGTCTTTATCGGTGAAGCCGCCCGCGATGCCTTTGATCCGCGTAAGACATTGTTATGAGGCCTTTGACGTGAACAACAAAACTTTTCTGGATGTCAAAGACCTGCACGTTGACTTTAAGAATGGCGGTACAGTTTCTCATGCCGTTAAAGGCATTTCATTCTCGCTGAAACACGGCGAAATCCTTGCTCTGGTCGGTGAATCCGGGTCGGGTAAATCCGTCACCGCCCTATCAATTTTACAACTGCTATCCTACCCCGCGGCGTCGCACCCGGCAGGCCAAATATTGCTTGAAGGTGAAGATGTTCTGCAAATGAAACCAGCCCGCTTGCGACAAGTTCGCGGCAACCAGGTCAGCATGATCTTTCAAGAACCGATGACCTCATTAAACCCGCTGCACAGCATTGAAAAGCAAATTCGCGAAGTGCTGCTTGTCCATCGTGGCTTAAAGGGGGCGGCCGCCACTGAGCGCGTTATCGAGCTACTGGAGCTAGTTGGCATACCCGAACCTCGCCGCCGTTTAAGTGCCTACCCCCACGAACTTTCTGGCGGTCAGCGGCAACGTGTCATGATCGCCATGGCGCTGGCTAATGAGCCAGACCTGTTAATTGCCGATGAGCCCACCACGGCGCTGGATGTCACGATTCAAGCACAAATTCTCGACCTGCTGATGGATCTACGTGAGAAACTGGGCATGGCTATTTTGCTAATTACGCACGACCTCAACATCGTACGTCACTACAGTGACCGCGTTTGCGTTATGGCGCAGGGGGAAATTGTTGAGTGTGCCGACACCCAACAGCTTTTCCGTCAGCCTCAGCACCCCTATAGCAAGCGCTTATTAAATGCAGAGCCTTCTGGTAAGCCCGTAGCAGCTGCCCCTGAAGCCCAATTAATGCTTGAAACTGATCAATTAAATGTCTGGTTTCCAATCAAAAAAGGGGTATTTAACCGAGTCGTTGACCATGTCAAAGCTGCAAATGATATTTCCATCAAGGTTCGCCAGGGACAAACACTTGGCGTAGTGGGAGAATCCGGCTCCGGCAAAACAACACTGGGCCTCGCACTATTAAGGCTCATTCGCAGCGACGGCCCGATTAACTTTTCCGGTCATCACATAAACGATTTCAATCAGGATCAAATGCGTCCCCTGCGGCGTGACCTTCAGGTTGTTTTTCAAGACCCCTTTGGCAGCCTCAGCCCCCGCATGTCAATCGCTGAAATTATTGGCGAAGGTCTGCAAGTGCATGAGCCGGGTAGCGCCGCAGAATCTGAAGCACGAATTATTAGTGCGCTCACTGAAGTGGGCCTTGATCCTAAATCGCGGCACCGCTATCCCCATGAATTTTCCGGCGGACAGCGCCAACGTATTGCCATTGCACGCGCACTCATCCTCAAACCAAAACTGATTATATTAGACGAGCCAACATCCGCTTTAGATCGCACCGTTCAATGCCAAATTGTTGATTTACTCCGAGAACTACAGGCCAAATATCAACTCAGCTATATTTTCATCAGTCATGATCTGTCGGTGGTGCGCGCACTCAGCCACAGTATGATTGTCATGAAAGAAGGTCAGGTTGTTGAACAGGGCTCCACTGAAGACTTATTCAGCAACCCACAACAACCTTATACCCAAGCACTCATCGCCGCCGCCTTCCAATAACGCAACAGCAGCTCAATCGTAATTAGTTGGCACATTGGGTATACTCTCGGCCATCGCTTAACGGAGCCCTGATTTCCATTTTCTGGAAATAAAGCTCTTACATTAATGATCACGAAACAAAGGACTTAATATGGGTTTTCTTGCCGGTAAAAAGATTCTAATTGTTGGTGTTGCAAGCAAATTATCCATTGCTTCCGGCATCGCTGCAGCCTGTCACCGCGAAGGTGCTGAACTTGCCTTCACCTATCAAAACGAAAAACTCAAAGGACGCGTTGAAAAGTTCGCCGAGGGCTGGGGTTCTAATCTGGTTTTCCCATGCGATGTTGCAAACGACGATGAAATTGACGCCGTCTTCAAAAGCCTCTCAGAGCATTGGGATGGCCTTGACGGTATCGTTCATGCCGTGGGTTTCGCGCCTGCTCACGAACTTGATGGCAGCTATATAGACGTAACAACACGCGAAGGCTTCCGTATTGCCCATGACATCAGCTCCTACAGTTTCGTCGCGCTGGCAAAAGCGGGCCGTGACATGATGAAAGGTCGTAACGGCGCACTCCTGACATTGAGCTATCTCGGTGCTGAGCGCACCATGCCAAACTACAATGTGATGGGCTTAGCTAAGGCCAGCCTGGAAGCTAACGTACGCTATATGGCACGAGGCCTTGGTCCTGAAGGCACACGAGTTAACTGTATTTCAGCGGGGCCAATTCGTACGCTGGCAGCCTCCGGCATCAAGAGCTTCCGCAGTATGCTCGATTACAACCAAAATCAGACGCCACTGCGTCATAACACCACGATTGACGAAGTCGGTGATGCTGCGGCTTTCTATCTATCAAACCTGTCACGTGGCATTACCGGTGAAATCACTTATGTTGATGGCGGTTTCAATACCACGGCAATGGGCGATCTGCCTGAGTAACCTGTATAAGTGAGCGTTTTACTAAAACGCAGACACAAAAAAAGCCGCTGCTCATTACTGAGCAGCGGCTTTTTTAATTACCAAAATCGGGCGCTTATCGCCTAGAATTTTTCAATCTCTGCGCTAGCACGCTGTCCACTAACGAACTCCTTAAGTGTTTGAATGCCTGTCTGCTGCGCCAAGATACGGCTCATCGCCTGCTTCTCGGGATCACTCAAAGCACTCGCATCGCCTTCACTCACCTTCTTAAGTGACAGAATAACGAAATCGCCTTGTGAATTAATAAGGCTACCGGTAGTTGCCTCTGAATCACGCGGCTTAGCCAGAGCAAACAGCTCATCGAGAATTTCACTGTCTACATCATTGGCGATACGGTTTACGCCTTGGTAACTGTTAAGTGGATAACCGTAATCATCGCTGGCTTGCTGCAATGTTTTACCATCGCGCAGTTCAACCAGTATCTGCTCACCCATTTTCTGCGCGTTCTGCTGCGCAGCACGGGCTTTTAGGCTGCGACGAATATCATTAGCAACCTCTTCAAGCGCTTGGGGTTTAGAGGGGTTATGCTGCTTCACTCGAATAACAGCCACATGATCCTTGCTGAGTTCGATCAGGTCGCTGTTATTGCCTTCCGTTAACAGCTCATCACTAAACGCAACACGTCGTACTTTTTCAAAAGCGGCGATACCACTACCCTGCTGACGGCTAAAAAATTCCGTGGTCTGGATACTCAACCCTTGATTCTGTGCCGGTTCAACTAAATCACCCGCACTGAAACTATCGTTTTGTAGCTCTTCGGCAGCAGCAACAAACGCCTCTTCAGCTTTACGAAAACGCAGTTCACCTGCCAACCTTTCTCTAGCCATTTCAAATGGCTCTGCTTCAGGTGTACGCAGTTCCTCTAAACGAATCAGGTGATAACCAAACTCTGTTTCTACGATGTCCGACACTTCACCTTCATTCAGTGCAAATAAAACCTGCTCAAACTCAGGCACAAACGCGCCCTTTTCAACAAAACCAAGATCTCCGCCATTTTCAGCCGACCCCGGGTCTTCTGAATAACGTTTAGCGAGTTCGGCAAAGTCCTCACCGGCTTTGATTTTATTCTGCAGTTCAATAATTAACTGCTCAGCTTCATTGCTACTACGCGCCTCTTCAGTAATCAAAATATGCGCTGCACGGCGCTCCTGCTGAGCTGCCAAGGCATCCGTTTCCTGTTGATAAAGTTGCTCAATTTCAGCCTTATCAACATCAATATTACTGGCAAAATCAGCTTGCTTTAACTCCAAGTATTCAATTTTGAGGCTTTCTTCACTCATATAATCAGCAAGATTTTCCTCGTAATAAGCTTGAACTTCAGCATCGCTGATAACAATATCAGTGGCTAATTCATTGGCATTAATGGTCAAGTAGGAAAAATCCCGAGTTTGCCGGTCAATACGCGCTAATAAATCAATTTCTGCCGGTGTTATAAACGCCGATGAAGCAATACCAAGCTGCATTTGCTGAATTAACATATCGCGGGTCAATTGAGTTTTGTAATCAACAGGCGTCATTTGTAAGTTGCGCAGTGTGTATTCATAGATATTGCGGTCAAATACACCGTTCGTCTGAAAGCTTTCATTGTGCAGGATAGCTTGGTCAACCCGACCATTGGCGACAAAAATAGCTTGTTCATCAGCAGCTTGAAGCAAGAGCTGGCGTTGGATCAGCTCTTCAAGCGCTCGTGCTCGTACCAACTGATCATCAATCAAATCAGGATCGGCGTTAGCACCCATCTCTTGAAGCATACGGCGCTTAAAAAAGTCCGCTGCTCGAAGTAGCTCAAACTCACTAATCTCATCACCATTAACAACAGCGGCTTTTGAACTACCTCCACTATTACCAACAATGGCATCAACGCCAAATAAAGCAAAAGTTAGCACAATGAGTCCCACAATAATTTTGGCAATCATGCCCTGGGAGTTATCTTTAATGCTCTGAATTGACATGGAAAAGTCTCAAATCCGTTAAATAGTCGATATAAATACAAAAAAAATGCGCATCTATACTGATGCGCATTTTTGTTTTACAACCTAACAGCGTGCTGCGTTGCGGGAAATTTTAAACTCCCCTCAGCACACACCGCTTATCTTAGTTGCAAGCGTCCTTAAGGGCTTTACCCGCTTTAAAGCTAGGAATTTTAGCCGCTTTAATCTGAATAGTTTCACCAGTTTGAGGATTACGGCCAGTACGTGCTGCACGATCCTTAACAGAGAATGTACCAAAACCTACCAGTGATACTTGACCACCCTTTTTTAATTCATTTGTCACAGCATCAACCGCCGCATCAAGTGCGCGTCCGGCAGAAGCTTTAGAAATATCCGCTTCAGCAGCGATTGCGTCGATCAGTTCAGATTTATTCACACTGGTTCCCCTTTATTGTTTGAGTATACTTTTATGTATTTAGATATTAAGTATCAATAGTAAAACGATTTATTCGTCATGGGCGAATGGCAAACAAGCATAGCCGTAAAAGTGCATTGCTGCCAATCCCTAAATACTTTATTTACCGATCCTTGTTAAATTAGCGGACCATTTATACCAACAGGCCAAATTATCTGTCAAGCTGGCTGATCTATTAATGTGTGCTAATTTGTTTTTTTGTCGCTTTTTTCTTACTCGCTGATTTAACGGGCTCATCAGCTTCACCGTCGGTGCCTGGCTTAGGCATGTACTGCAGCGCAATTTCTAGCACTTCATCGATCCACTTCACAGGTCGAATCGTTAAATCAGCTTTAATGTTGTCAGGAATTTCCTTGAGGTCACGCTGATTTTCATCTGGAATTATGACCGTTTTAATACCGCCCCTGTGGGCCGCTAATAATTTCTCTTTAAGGCCACCAATTGGTAAAACCTGACCACGCAGAGTAATTTCACCGGTCATAGCAACGTCAGATTTAACCGGAATTTCTGTTAATACCGACACCAATGCCGTACACATTCCAATACCGGCACTAGGGCCATCTTTCGGTGTCGCACCTTCCGGAACGTGGATGTGCATATCGTTTTTTTCATAGAAGTCATCTTCTATACCCAGCGCCTTGGAACGATTACGAACTACCGTCAAAGCCGCCTGAATTGACTCCTGCATAACGTCGCCTAATGAGCCGGTTTTAATAACACGGCCTTTACCGGGCATCACGGCTGACTCGATAGTTAACAGCTCTCCACCCACTTGCGTCCACGCGAGACCGGTCACCTGTCCAACACGGTTTTCTTCTTCAGCCACACCGTAATTGTGCTTGCGAACACCGGAGTACTCTTCAAGGTTTTCCGAATTAAACGTTAACTGATCGGCGCCCTTTTTATTCTCCAGAGAGTGGTTCTTGACCACTTTACGACACACTTTGGCAATCTCTCGCTCTAATCCACGCACACCGGCTTCGCGAGTGTAGTAACGAATTAAATCTATAATGGCTGCATCTGCAAAAACAAGCTCTGCTTCCTTTAAACCACTATTTTTCAATTGCTTAGGTACCAGATAACGTTTCGCAATGTTGAGCTTTTCATCCTCGGTATAACCCGGGATACGAATAATTTCCATCCGATCCAACAGCGCGGGAGGAATATTCATGGAGTTAGACGTACAGACAAACATCACCTCTGACAGGTCATAATCGACCTCCAGATAATGATCGTTAAAGGTATTATTTTGCTCAGGATCCAGCACTTCCAGCAGCGCTGAAGACGGGTCACCGCGGAAATCAGCGCCCATTTTATCCACTTCATCCAATAAAAAAAGCGGATTTTTAGCCTCAACCTTTGCCAACTTTTGGATCAACTTACCTGGCAACGAACCTATATAAGTACGTCGGTGTCCGCGGATTTCAGCCTCGTCCCGCACGCCACCTAAGGCCATACGAATATATTTTCGATTGGTTGCACGTGCAATTGACTGCCCCAGTGAGGTCTTACCAACACCAGGAGGGCCAACCAGGCATAACACAGGGCCTTTGAGCTTACGAACACGCTTTTGTACCGCCAAGTACTCAAGAATACGTTCTTTAACCTCTTCCAGGCCATAATGATCCGTGTTGAGAATTTCTTCCGCCTTGCCTAAGTCATGGCGTACACGGCTGCGCTTTTTCCAGGGCACACTGAGCATCCAGTCAATGTAGCTGCGCACCACGGTGGCTTCAGCAGACATCGGCGACATCAGCTTAAGCTTGTCCAGCTCAGCCATGGTTTTCTTCTCGGCCTCTTCGCTCATACCCGCTTCTTTAATACGCTTTTCAAGGCCTTCAACTTCGTTTGGCGCGTCGTCAAGGTCACCCATTTCCTTCTGAATAGCCTTCATTTGCTCATTCAGGTAATACTCACGCTGGCTCTTTTCCATCTGCTGCTTAACGCGGTTACGGATACGCTTTTCAACCTTTAGAAGATCAAGCTCCGACTCCATTAAACCAACAAGGTGTTCAAGACGTTCACGCTCGTCACTCATCTCCAGAATCTGTTGTTTTTCTTCAACGGTCAAAGTGAGATGTGACGCAATAGTGTCGGCAAGTCGTCCTGCCTCATCAATGCCCGTTACAGACGTGAGAATCTCAGAGGGTACTTTTTTGCTAACCTTGGCGTACTTCTCAAACTGTGCAATAACCGCCTTAACCATGACACTTTCTTCAAGCTCCGGCAAAGCGGGACAATCAAGCTGTTCAACCATGGCATTGTAATAGCCTTCCGCCTCAACCATGGAAACCATGTTAGCTCGATAAGAACCTTCAACGAGAACTTTAACAGTACCGTCAGGTAATTTTAGTAGCTGTAAAATAGAGGAGACTGTGCCGGTTACAAATAAATCACTTTCAGCCGGATCATCTTCCGAGGCATTTTTCTGAGCCACCAGAAAAATTTCTTTCTCCGACTCCATAGCAAGTTCAAGTGCTTTAATAGATTTTTCACGACCAACAAACAGCGGTGTGACCATATTTGGAAAGACAACCACATCGCGCAGCGGTAAAAGTGGTAAGGCAATAGCGGATGTTTCCTGATTTTGTTCTTCAACAGTCATGGATGACGGAACCTTTCAATATATAAAGTAATGTCTTAATCATGGGGACGCACTTGCCAAAATACAAGCAACAAAGAGAGAGATGTGTCAGAAACTTTTAAGCTTTATGTGTCACATTTTTTCGCTGATCGGCAGCTAAAACCCCATAAAAAAAGAGGCCAAACGGCCTCTTTTTAACGAATCAATGCAGCTGATTGAAAAGTTAGTCTTTACCAATCGCTACATTACCCTCTGGCGTCTCATAAATGAGCAGAGGCTCTGTACCTTCGGTAATCATTGACTCATCAATAACAACTTTCATCACATCATCTTTTGACGGGATTTCGTACATAGTATCCAATAAAACAGATTCCAGGATTGAACGAAGACCACGCGCACCGGTTTTACGCTCCATCGCTTTTTGCGCCATAGCACGCAAAGCGTCTTCACGAAAATCTATCTCCACGTCCTCCATGGCAAACAGCTTTTTATACTGTTTGGTAAGCGAGTTCCTAGGCTCAGTTAGAATCTGAACTAACGCATCTTCATCCAACTCCATCAAGGTCGCTATTACAGGTAAGCGGCCAACAAACTCAGGAATCAAGCCAAACTTAATTAAATCTTCAGGCTCAATATCAACCAGTACTTCACTGATAGATTTTTGATCATCCTTACTTTTGACTGTTGCAGAAAAACCAATACTACTCTTCTCTGAACGGTCACGGATCACCTGTTCCAGGCCAGCAAATGCTCCGCCACAGATAAACAAGATGTTAGATGTATCGACCTGAAGGAACTCCTGCTGAGGGTGCTTACGCCCCCCTTGTGGAGGGACCGACGCTACCGTACCTTCAATTAGTTTAAGCAGCGCTTGCTGAACACCTTCACCCGACACATCACGTGTAATCGACGGGTTGTCAGATTTGCGGGAAATCTTGTCAATTTCATCAATGTAGACGATGCCTCGCTGCGCCTTATCAACATCATAATCACACTTCTGCAGCAGCTTTTGAATGATGTTCTCAACATCCTCACCCACATAGCCAGCTTCCGTTAATGTCGTCGCATCGGCAATTGTAAAAGGCACATTAAGCATACGAGCCAGAGTCTCGGCAAGTAATGTCTTACCACTACCAGTAGGGCCTATCAGCAGAATATTACTTTTGCCTAACTCGATATCATCTTTACCTGAATCGGACTTAAGGCGCTTATAATGATTATAAACCGCAACTGACAGAACAACCTTGGCGCGATCCTGCCCAATTACGTAATTATCAAGATTGGCTTTAATCTCTTTTGGTGACGGCAGACGATCTTCGCTGTCTTCAGGATTAGCCTCCTCCATCTCTTCACGAATGATATCGTTGCACAAATCAACACATTCATCACAGATGAATACCGAAGGACCGGCAATGAGCTTGCGAACTTCGTGCTGACTTTTGCCGCAAAAAGAGCAATACAACAATTTACCGTTGTCATCTCCGTCGATGGTGTTCTCGTCGGACATCTTACTTCCTCATCCGGGCTGAGTAGCCACTCACCCCTTTCTTAAATTAAATAACTATGAACAGATTAGCATCATATTAAACAAAACTGAAAAGCCAGCCAGGATAATTTATTCGCCAATATGTCGACTTTCCATGACCTGATCGATCAAGCCGTACTCAACAGCCGCGTGACCATCCATAAAGTTATCGCGGTCTGTATCCGTAGCAATTTTATCAAGATCCTGCCCTGTGTGTTTAGACAACACGCGGTTTAACTTGTCACGGATCGTTAAAATTTCTTTAGTATGAATTTCAATATCAGTGGCCTGACCCTGAAAACCGCCCAATGGCTGATGGATCATCACTCGCGAATGCGGCAAACAAAAACGTTTACCAGCAGCCCCACCCGCTAACAAAAGAGCGCCCATACTGGCCGCTTGGCCAATACAGAGTGTGCTAACGTCCGGCTTGATAAACTGCATAGTATCGTAAATCGACATTCCGGCAGTCACAGAGCCACCCGGTGAATTAATATAGAGGTGAATATCTTTATCAGGATTTTCAGACTCTAAAAACAGCATCTGAGCAACAACCAAATTGGCCATATGATCCTCAACGGGACCCACTAAAAAAATGACGCGTTCCTTGAGCAGGCGCGAATAAATATCAAAGGAACGTTCACCACGAGCCGTCTGTTCGATCACCATCGGTACAAGCTGGCTAATTAAGTCGTGGTTTACCGGTGTTTGACTATTGTTCATTAATATCCCCATTGTTCGTATAAAAGCCCGCAGAAAAGGCACTAACCAATACTAGATCAAGAATACCTTTACGCCCATGGCTGTCTACGTTTTTTAAACAAAAATAGATTCGAAGAAAACACTAAACAGGTTTATGTTGGCATCATAGGAACATATTGCTGCGCTGCCGGTTAACCTCTAACCTACTGGCAACTTACGTTAAACACCCCAACAAATAAATACTCTAACTTAACACAGTGTATCAATAACTTGTTTAGAGGTCCCGCAAACTAAATCGGGGCCCTTAGGCCCCGATTTAAATTATGCTTCAGCGCTTTCTTCCGCTTCTGGCTCAGGTGCTGGTGGGTACATCACATCTTGATAGTTACCCGCCACTTCTTTAACCTGAACTTTTTCCAGCAATCCTGCAATCACCTGCTCTTCAACAGCAACTGATTTAAAGTGCTGCAGCTGTTGTTCGTTGGCATAAACGTGTTCAATGACTTGATCACTGTCTTCATAGGTTGAAGCAAAGTTTTCAATTGCCGTGCGAACCTGCTCATCGGAAGCGCTAAGTTGATTATCACGAACATACTGGTTGATTAGCAGTCCGCTGGCAACACGCTGCACGGCGCGATCTTTAAACATATCAGCAGGGAACATTGATGGGTCAATTTGCTGACCACCACCAAACTGTTGCACCATTTCGTTACGAATTTGGTCAATTTCCTGGTCAACCAGCGCCGACGGTACCGCAATCTCATGCGCACCAAGCAGCTTATCAATCAGGTTGCTTTTTAGCTTGTTATTAAGCGCTGACTCGAGCGCCGCTTCCATGCTTTCACGCAATTTAGTACGGAACTCTTCTTCCCCACCTTCAATGCCATATTTGGCAAAAAATTCTTCATTCAGCTCAGCTGGCACTGGCTTGAAAGATTTTTTCGCTTTTACAGTGAACTGTACTGCTTTACCAGCCAACTCTTCAGCATGATAAGACTCAGGGAACTCAAGATCCAACACGCGCTCTTCACCAGGCTTGATACCCAGCAGACCATCTTCAAAACCAGGAATCATGGTATTAGAGCCAAGCACCAAAGGTGTTTCGTCTGAACTGCCACCTTCAAAAGTTTCGCCATCAACTTTGCCTTCAAAAGCAATCACAACCTGATCACCCTCTTTAGCTGCACGTTTAGTGGCTTTCATTTCCTGTTGCTGCTCTCGAAGCTGCTCAATTTGTGATTCAATATCAGCATCTTCAATTTTAGCTGTAACCTTTTCTACCTCAATTTTACTCAGGTCAGTAAATTCAACCTCTGGCAAAATTTCGAAAGTAGCGGTGTATTCAAAATCCTTACCCGCTTCCAGTGTTTTCGGCTCAATATTCGGGGAACCCACTGGGTTCAGTTTTTCCTGAGTAACCGCCTCATAGAAAGACTGGCGCATTACCTCACCAACAACCTCTTCACGGATACCAGCGCTGTAGCGCTGCTTAACCACTTTCATCGGTACTTTACCCGGTCTGAAACCGTCAATACGAACAGTCTTAGCAGCTTTTTGTAAACGGCTTTCAACTTCTGTTTCAATACGTTCAGCAGGTACGCCAACAGTTAAACGGCGTTCGATAGGGCTTAAATTTTCGACTGAAACTTGCATGAGGTTCCTCTTTGGATCGGGCTGAGCTAACTATGGAAGATTTTCTTAATAAATGGTGCGGATGGAGAGACTCGAACTCTCACGCCTCGCGGCACCAGAACCTAAATCTGGCGTGTATACCAATTTCACCACATCCGCATAATCTGAATGTCTATCTTTAAATCTGAGGCTCTTTACAGAGTTTGAAGGGATTTTCTACCCTGCCACCCTGCTCTGTCGTCATGCAGGACTTAGGAAAGAAGAATGGGGTGGATGATGGGGCTTGAACCCACGACAACCGGAATCACAATCCGGGGCTCTACCAACTGAGCTACACCCACCATTGATTCTTTCTACTACTGCCTGACATGCCTGACTGCCAATAATGGCACGCCCGGCAGGACTCGAACCTGCAACCCTCGGCTTAGAAGGCCGATGCTCTATCCGGTTGAGCTACGGGCGCAAATTACGCCCTAATGCTGACAGGACTTGCATTAAGGTGCATAAAAAAATGGTCGGGGTAGAGAGATTCGAACTCCCGACATCCTGCTCCCAAAGCAGGCGCGCTACCAGACTGCGCTATACCCCGACGTCCTTTGCATCAACATTGCTGTATCTGCGAAAGAGGGCCGCATATTACTTAGCTGAAGGTCCCTCGTCAACTATTCAAAGCGGATAATTTTACTAATTTTTAATGTTTATTAAGTTGCTTTTAAAAGCTGTAATACTGACAAGCAGTTACGAACTCTGACGACGCCACGTCGTACCTTCACGTCCATCATCTAGCACGACACCCTTTTCAATTAACAGATCACGAATCTCATCGGCACGTGCCCAGTCTTTATCACTACGGGCATTTTTTCGGTCAATGATTAGTTGTTCAATTTGTTCAGCGCTGATTTCACCCGTATCACCGCCCTGCAAAAAGGCTTCGGGCTCCTGCTGCAAAATACCCAGCGTCTCTCCCAGTTCCTTCAACAACTCAACCTGTGCGGGTGTTGATGTGCCGCCGCGATTAATTTCACGGGCCAGATCAAACAACACCGCCAACGCCTCAGGGGTATTAAAGTCATCATTCATTGCCGTTTCGAAACGAATTCGGAACTCAGTATTTGACTCAACAACCGGCACCGACTCATTAGAAGGCTGTGCATTTCGTAACGTATTGTAGAATCGCTCAAGCGCTTGCTGCGCCTGTTTTAAGCTTTCTTCTGAATAGTTAATCGCGCTACGGTAGTGACTGGAAATAAGAAAGTAACGCACCACTTCTGGATTATATTTTTCCAATACTTCGCGAATAGTGAAAAAATTGCCCAGCGATTTAGACATCTTCTCATTATCAACACGTACTGCTCCGGCGTGCATCCAGGTGTTCACATACTTTTCACCCGTGGCCGCTTCCGACTGAGCAATTTCATTCTCATGATGCGGAAATTTTAAATCCGGACCGCCACCATGGATATCGAAAGTATTGCCCAGGCAACAGGTACTCATCGCCGAACACTCAATATGCCAACCCGGTCGCCCCGGACCCCACGGCGAATCCCACGCGGCCTCTCCGGTCTTGGCTCCTTTCCAGAGCACAAAATCCATCGGGTTTTCTTTATTCTCGTCCACCTCAACACGCGCGCCAGCACGCATTTCCTCGATGTTACGATTACTCAGCTTACCGTAGCCTTCAAACTTATCGATACGGTAATACACATCCCCATTGCTAGCGGGGTATGCAAACCCTTTATCAATCAGCGTTTGCACCATGTTAAGAATATTATCGATATGCTCAGTGGCACGCGGCTCACTATTGGGCGGCAACACGCTCAAAGCTCGCTCATCCTCATGCATGGCATTGATAAAACGATCAGTCAGCTCGGTATAGGGCTCGCCATTTTCGTTGGCACGATTGAAAATCTTGTCATCAACATCGGTAATATTACGGATGTAATTGACGTCATAACCCTGCTGTCGCAGATAACGGGTAATCACATCAAACGCCACCATCACGCGGGCATGACCAATATGACAATAGTCATAAACCGTCATACCACATACGTACATACCAACTTTGCCTTCAACTAGCGGCTTGAACTCTTCTTTGGCTCCAGTCAAGGAGTTGTATATTTGCAACATCGCTTTTCCCCTCAACCCTTTTTCTGAATTTTGGCCCAGGTATCACGCAACGCCACTGTGCGGTTAAAAACCGGCTTTTCTGCTGTAGAGTCGTAGCGATCGGTGCAGAAATAGCCCAAACGTTCGAACTGGAAGCGCTGCTCAGGCAGTGTATGTGCAAGACTTGGCTCGGCTTTACAGTTATTTAGCACCACTAGAGACTCAGGGTTTAAGTGCTGCATATAATCTTCCGTGTCAGGATTTTCTGCCAGGAACAGCTGGTCATACAAGCGCACCTCACAATCAAGCGCATGGTCAGCTGACACCCAATGCACAACCCCTTTTACTTTACGTCCTTCTGGGTTTTTACCCAACGTGTCTGCATCGTAAGTGCAGCGCAGCTCAACAATATTACCCGCATCATCCTTAATGACTTCGTCGCAGCGTACGATATAGGCATTGCGTAGTCGCACCTCTTTACCTGGCGCCAAGCGAAAGAATTTCTTAGGCGCATCTTCCATAAAGTCATCCTGCTCAATGTAGACTTCACGACTGAATGGTAGCGTACGAACACCCATATGTTCATGGGCGGGATGGGACGGTGATGTTAATTCTTCAACCTGCCCTTCGGGGTAATTGGTAATCACTAATTTAAGTGGACGCAGCACGCACATCGCACGGGGCGCAGTTTCTTCAAGATCGGCGCGAATCGCATGCGTCAACATCGCCACATCAACAACGCCATCAGCTTTGGTCACACCTACATTTTCACAAAACTGGCGGATCGCTGAGGGCGTATAACCTCGGCGACGCAGACCAGAAATGGTCGGCATTCGCGGATCATCCCAGTTATCAACAACCTGATCGTCAATCAGCCGCTTCAACTTTCGCTTACTGGTCAAGGTGTAGTTTAAATTTAAACGGGCAAATTCAATCTGGCGAGGACGCGTTGCTCCCGGCAAGGTGACATTATCCAACACCCAGTCATAGAGAGGGCGATTATCCTCAAACTCCATGGTGCACAGCGAATAAGTTACCCCTTCAATAGCATCCGATAAGCACTGCGTAAAATCATACATGGGGTAAATGCACCACTTATCACCCGTTTCATGGTGCGACATTTTACGGATACGGTAAATAACCGGATCTCGCATTTTGATATTTGGCGAGGACATATCAATTTTAGCGCGGAGAGACAATTCACCATCGCCAAACTCACCGGCACGCATACGAGCAAACAAATCGAGATTTTCCTCGATACTGCGTTCACGATCGGGACTGTTCTTACCGGGCGACGTTAAGGTTCCGCGGTACTCACGCATCTGGTCACCATCGAGAGAACACACGTACGCCTTACCCTTGTTAATCAGCTCAACCGCAAATTCGTGCAATTGATCAAAGTAACCGGATGAAGACTTCACCTCACCGCTCCATTTAAAGCCCAGCCACTTCACATCATTCTGAATAGCACTAACAAACTCACTGCTTTCCTTGGCCGGGTTGGTATCATCAAAACGCATGTTGCAGCGACCACCCGCATGAGCGTAGTCCTCGGCAATACCAAAATTGAGACAAATCGATTTTGCGTGGCCAATGTGTAGAAAGCCATTTGGCTCCGGCGGGAAGCGCGTGACGACTTCACTGTTGACGCCATTCGCTAAATCATCATCAATAATATTACGAATGAAATTGCTGCGGCGCTCGGTCGTTGAGCTACTGTCTGTTGAGTTTTCGGTGGTATTTGTCATAGCGTTAAAAAGCTAAATTCTCCGTTGCGATCTTGAGGTGCGGCGCGTATCGTTATCGCGATATTCGCGGTGCGTCTGGGTAGCATTAGAAACCAGTTAAATTGCCCGCCCAAATTAAAGCCCCGTATTATAGCGGGATCAAACAATGCCGCTACAGTACGGCGCATAAAAATATCAATAATTCAGTAATTTAAGCTAAGGAGTTAATCAATGATCATTTTGCACACCAACCTGGGCGACATTCATATTAATTTGAACGAGGAAAAAGCGCCGGTTTCATCCCAGAACTTCATTGATTACGTCAACGATGGCTTCTACAACGGCACTATTTTTCACCGCGTGATTAAAAACTTCATGATTCAGGGCGGCGGCTTTGAAGCAGGCATGCAGGAAAAGAACACTCGTAACCCCATCGAAAACGAAGCCAACAACGGCCTGAGCAACATGCGTGGCACCATTGCCATGGCGCGTACCATGGTACCGCACTCAGCTACCGCACAGTTTTTTATTAACCTTGAAGACAACACCTTCCTTGATCACAGCTCAGAAACAGCTGAAGGCTGGGGCTACGCAGTATTCGGGGAAGTGGTTGAAGGCATGGACGTTGTTGATAAAATCCGCGAAGCCGCAACCACAACGCGCATGGGCCATCAGGATGTACCGGTTGACGACATCATCATTGAGTCTGCCGAAGTCGTGGAAGGTTAATAACCGACCATGACCACCCTTTTCATCTCCGATCTTCACTTAGACCCTGCGCACCCAGATGTGGCGCAGGGATTTTTTCGTTTTATGGAAAACGACGCACCAAACGCTGAAGCACTTTATATTCTCGGCGACTTTTTTGAAGCGTGGATCGGCGATGACCTGCAGCACCCCTTTATCGAACAGGTCAAACAATCGCTGCGAACGCTCTCCGACAAAAACATCCCCATTTACCTGATGCACGGTAACCGCGATTTTCTGATCGGTGAACAGTTCTGCTCAGAGACAGGCTGCCAACTGATCGACGATCCAAGCATTGTTGAACTTTATGGGCAAAAAGTCCTGTTAATGCACGGTGACACGCTGTGCACCAACGATGTCGATTACCTCGCTTTCCGTGACATGGTACGCAACCCGGACTGGCAACAGGATTTTCTCAGCAAATCACTTCAGGAACGCCTTGCCATTGCCGAAAACATTCGCGCTGCCAGCAAAGAAAAAACCGGTCAGCTTGAATACGAAATCATGGACGTAACCCAGTCCGAAGTTGAAAAAATGATGGCCGCGCATGATGTGCAGTTACTAATTCACGGCCACACCCACCGCCCTGCGGTTCACCAGCTTGAAATTAACGGCAAAGCGGCTGAGCGCGTCGTTTTAGGTGACTGGCATAAAGCCGGCTGGAAGCTGAGCTTTTCTGAACAAGGCTACGAGCTGGAAGAATTTTTACTTTAAGCTTTGGCTCATCCTGCTTGCCATCGCGAACGAAACGAGCGTTCTTTAAATTCTCCAAAAGATACCTAGCGCTTGGTCGAAATTACAATACTCTAAACGGACTTTGGGAGTTAACTTCATGGAATTGAAAAATATCGTACCCTGGGGGCGCTCTTTTGATGAATATAAAAAGATGTTCTCGCTCTCGGATTTTGATTTACAAAAAACCATTCTCGGCTGTGGTGATGGTCCCGCCTCATTCAATGCAGAGCTTTCAGCCCGTGGTGGTAAAGTTACTTCTATTGATCCCGTTTATCAGTTTAATGCCGAGTCATTAAAAAGCCGAATTACAGAAGCGTACGATGAAATCATGCCGCAGATGGTCGCCAACAAAGACCAATATATCTGGGAAAGCATTCCTTCAGTTGAGATGCTTGGGCAAACACGAATGAGCGCCATGAAGCGCTTTATTCTGGACTATGAAAACGGTAAAGCGACTGGTCGCTATCGCAATGAGTCATTACCAAAACTCAGTTTCAGCAATCAACAGTTCGATTTAGCCCTTTGTTCGCACTACCTGTTTCTCTACAGCGACCAGATCGATTTTGCTGCACATCTGACTGCAATTAATGAACTTTGCAGAGTGGCGATAGAAGTTAGAATTTACCCACTTGTCGCTTTAAATGGTGAAATATCACCGCACTTGGAAAAAATAATAGCAGCGCTAGACACGACCAGCTTTATTAGCAAACTGGTTGATATCGATTACCAATTCCAAAAAGGTGCGACACAAATGCTGGTGATCAAACGCGGTAAAAAATCCATCGCATAGAATAATGTTTTCACCCATTTGGCAGAGATGACAGCAGCTTTGTTATCTCAACTAAATAAAAGGCTCCTTTGCGCATTCAAGAACTTGCATGCGGTTAGAAACAGCCTGTAGATAAAAAAACCTACCACTATTTCCATACAGCCGAGCCAATCAAACAGGCTCGTGAACATACTTAGGCACGGGCACGCCACTATGAAACCTAAACAGCGGATCAGGCGTTAAAATGGCTTCTTTTTCGACACTCAAAAAGAATTCAACACGCTCATCAATAGGCTCACCGGCATATTTCTGCGCTAACCCTAAATAATCCTGGTAGTGCCTCGCTTCAGATTTCAGCAACGAGATATAAAACTTCTCTAGGTCTTCATCAAGGTGCGGGGCCAGCTTTTCAAAGCGTTCGCAGGAGCGGGCTTCGATAATAGCGCCCATGATCAAGGTATCCACCAAGACGTCATTTTGCGGCTTACGCACATGCTTCAGTAATTTAGACGCATAGGTGCTGGCTTTAAGGGTTTGATGCTTGATGCCCCGCTTTTTCATGATTTTCAACACCTGTTCAAAATGCACCAGCTCCTCGCGCGCCAGCCGGGACATCTTATTAAGCACATCCAGCTTGGTGGGGTTGCGAGCAATCAGCGTCATCGCTGATTGCGCCGCTTTCATTTCATTGGCCGCATGGTCGTTAAGAATAATATCCAACCGATCGACCGCCTCAGCAATCCAGCTATCAGGCGTACGGCAATGAAGAAAACCCAGAATGGGAGCTATCAGTTCTTCGCTATTTTTCATCGACTCAATTCTTCGATCAGTTATACGGGCGTACGCATGGTGACAAACTCTTCGGCAGAGGTCGGATGAATACCGATCGTTTCATCAAACACCGCTTTGGTGGCTCCTGCTTTTAGGGCAACAGCCATACCCTGAATAATTTCACCTGCATCGGCGCCTACCATGTGAATACCAACCACTTTGTCGGTGGCTGTTTCCACAATCATTTTCATCAAGGTTTTTTCGTCACTGCCGCTGAGTGTGTGTTTCATCGCCCGAAACGATGAACGGAAAACTTTAATATCACCCAGTTGCTCTCGGGCCTGCTCTTCAGATAACCCAACAGTGCCAATATTAGGCTGGCAAAATACGGCGGTAGCAATCAGGTCATAATCGAGTTTTTTCTGAGACCCCTGGTATTGCTGCGCAAGGAAAGTCATACCCTCAGCCAGCGCCACAGGCGTTAACTGTATACCGCCCTTCACATCACCGAGCGCAAAAATAGAAGGCACGGAGGTTTGATAAAAGTCGTTCACTACGATTGAGCCATTATCACGCAGCTCAACACCTACCTCTTCAAGCCCCAGCCCGGTAGTTTTTGCTTTACGGCCCGTTGCGTAAAGAATTTGATCAGCTTCCAGTACTTCCCCGGTATTTAGCTTCGCCTGCAAACGACCATTCGGCAGCTTTTCGACCGACTCAATATCTGTATTGAATTTAAGCTCAACACCCTTCTTTGTTATTTCCTCGGCAACAAACTCTCTTACATCCTGATCAAAGCCCCGGAGAAATAATTCACCACGATACAGTTGCGTGGTTTTTGCGCCCAGGCCATTAAAGATACCGGCAAACTCAACCGCAATATAGCCACCGCCGACAACAATAACATCGCCAGGAAAAGTGTCTAACTCAAACACGTCATTGGAGTTAATCACGTGAGAAGAGCCCGGAAACTCCGGCACAAAGGGCCAACCACCCGTCGCCACCAAAATACGCTCGGCCGTGTAACGACGGCCCGACACTTCAACCTCATGTGCACCAGTCACGACTGCACGGCCATTCAAAAGCGTGGCACCTGAATTATCAAGTAAATTCTTATAAACACCATTTAAGCGTTTAATTTCATTAGTTTTATTATTACGCAATGTTGGCCAATCAAATACTGGCTTAGCCTCTAAATTCCAGCCAAACCCCTTCGATTCGTGAAACTCTTCGCCATAGTGCGCGCCATAAACAAACAGTTTTTTAGGCACGCAACCAACGTTGACACAGGTTCCACCAAGAAACATATCTTCTGCCACGGCAACACGAACACCCTGCGCCGCTGCCATGCGTGCTACCCGCACACCACCGGAGCCAGCACCGATCACAAACAGATCAAAATCAAACTCAGACATACATTCTCCAAATTTCAAAAAGGGGCTCTAAAAGGCCGCCTGATAAAGTGTGCAAACACCGCTCAAAATAAAACCAGCTCCCGTGATACAGGTCAGCACTTTCGTTAACCACTCAGGCAACAAGCAATGCCAGACAAACCATCATCTTACTGACTTCTTTATCTACAGCAAACAACCTATCACCCGTTAAGTTTTGTTACCCAGTTCCGCAATACAACCGCCGTAAAAATTGTAATAAAAGTTTAGCGTCCACAGGACTGTGCCTACGCCAATACTTGAAAGCAACTTAAGCAACGCGCTTTATAAAGTTATGCACATCCGATGCATCAAATGGCCAGTTAAGTTCCTGATTATCTAACTGCAACACAGGAATACTGTAGGCATATTTTTCCATGAGCTCGTCGAGTGTACTGATATCAACAATATCAAGCTCATACTGCCTACCTGTCAGCGCCTCCTCTATAACTGTCAGCGCTTCATCGCAAAGCTGACAGCAATCAGTACCATATAAAACAAGCTTCATTTGCACCTCAAAAAAACACCTATTACTTGTGGCCAACAACACCCACTATATTGCTTGAATTAGTGAGAACATCTTTATGCGTTCACGAAAATAAAACCGCTGCAGAGCATAAAGTTAAAAAGCCGTGCAATACTCATCTAAACTCATCAGCCCTAAACCACACAATCGCAACCATCATTGCTACGCAGGAGACCCCAGCAGCCACTGCATAGGTCATACTTGGCCCGGGGGCAGACCAAAGATAACCACTCAAGCCTGCCCCAACCGCATTACCAGCACCAAAACCAACCGCTATATAGAGTGCCTGCCCCTGCCCTTCATGACCACCGCTGAAGAAGCGCTGGACCACCTCAATACCAGCGGCATGCAGTGAGCCAAAGCTAAAAGCATGTAAGCATTGCGCGAAAGCTAACACCCAGGCATGCTCCGCAAAAAAAGCGATCAACAACCAACGCAGCGTCGTTAGCAACAGGCTAAGCAACATAATATGCCGCAGTGTAAAACGGCCAATCACACGATGCATATAAAGCAACAGCGCCACTTCAGCAACAACACCCAAGGCCCACAGCTGACCAATCACCGTGCGACTGTAATCAAATCCTTCAAGATAAATACTAAAGAAGGTGTAATAAGGACCATGGGCAATTTGCAGCAGAAAATACACGACAAAAAATGCCATCACGGCTGGATGCTTGAGGATAGTAGCCAAACCACTTTTGGCGGTCGGTTTGTGGTCAAAGCGGCGTTCGGTCACCCCTAATGTAGTGAACCAAACAAGTCCCAGGAAAATCACCATAAAAACCGGCAGGTGGACAACCTTAATGTAATCGAACACCAAGCCGAGCCCCATAACCGTGGCAATAAAACCAATGGAGCCCCACAACCTGACATGGCTATAGGTGCTACGTTTATCGTGTAGGTGTTCGAGAGTTAATACCTCAAACTGGGCGAGAATAGCATTCCAGAAGAAACTAAAACTAAGGCTGACCAACGCCATCCAGAAGAAATCGCGGGCAACAAAAAGACCGAGACAAAAGGCAAATCCCAGAAATGCGCCGACCTGAATAACTCTGACGCGCTGCTGGGTTCTATCAGCCACCCAGCCCCAGATATTAGGTGAAATAATTCGGGTAGCCGCCAACAGGGCAGTCAGCCAGCCAATTTCCTGCGCGTTGAAGCCCGCTTCCTTTAAAAACAGGCTCCAATACGGCACCACGGCACCCAATACCGCGTAAAAAAAGAAATAAAAACGGGATAATCGCCAGTAGGGAACGACATGCTGAGACGTCGACATAACTACTGTGCTCGCCGGTGCTGCGTTAATAACAGAGGCAAAAGGCTCATTTACTAAAGCAAACTCCCTCTTGCCTGTTCTGTCTTGCCCTGAATTTAGCCGTTACGTTATGACAGTGCCTCACCAACTTCTCACCCGATAAAATTATTTAACGGACGCAGGGATGACCGGCGTAGGAGTATCCACATCTGCGCATTGTCCACGATGACGCAGCAGATGGTCCAGCAGGGTAATCGCCAACATGGCCTCAGCAATCGGCGTAGCACGAATACCAACACAGGGATCATGACGCCCCTTGGTGATAACATCCGTCGGCTCTCCAAAACGGTCAATACTTTTACCGGGAATAGTGATACTCGAGGTTGGCTTCAATGCAATATTGGCAACGATATCCTGCCCCGTGGAAACACCACCCAACACGCCACCAGCGTTATTAGACAGGAAGCCTGCCGGCGTCATTTCATCGCGATGTTCACTGCCCTTCTGCTCAATGCTGTCAAAACCAGCACCAACTTCTACGCCTTTCACCGCGTTGATGCTCATCAGTGAGTGGGCAATTTCAGCATCCAGACGATCAAAGATCGGCTCACCGAGTCCTGGTGGTAACCCCTTAGCAACCACGGTGATTTTTGCACCAATGGAGTCACCCTCTCTACGTAACGCATCCATGTATTTTTCCATCTCCTTGATTTTATTAGCATCAGGACAGAAAAACGGATTTTCCTCAATAATGTTCCAGTCCACCTGTTCAACCTTAATCGGGCCAAGCTGGGACAGGTAACCCTTAACCGTAATGCCCATCTTTTCCAGATACTTCTTGGCAATCGCACCCGCGGCAACACGCATGGCCGTTTCACGCGCTGAGGAGCGACCACCGCCCCGATAGTCGCGATTACCATATTTGTGAGTATAGGCATAGTCAGCGTGAGCTGGACGGAAGGTGTCTTTGATATTGGAATAATCCTTGGAGCGCTGATCGGTATTTTCAATCAGCAAACCAATAGACGTGCCGGTGGTTTCACCCTCAAACACACCGGAGAGAATTTTCACTTGATCGGCTTCTCGGCGTTGTGTCGTAAAACGTGACGTGCCCGGTTTGCGTCGATCCAGATCGCGCTGCAGGTCTTCCTCGGTAATCGCTAACCCGGGAGGGCAACCATCAATAATACAGCCCAACGCAGGCCCATGGCTTTCACCAAAGGTGGTGACGGTGAAAAGTTTTCCAATACTGTTACCTGACATAATTTTCCAAAATATAAACTGCAGTTATAAAAATAGTATCTTGGTCACTCCTGCGAGAGCAGGAATCGCCTTATTTAAAATGCTCTCTGTGCTGCAAAAGCTGCCCGGCTGTCAGCACAAACACACCATGTCCGCCCCGCTCCAGCTCCAACCATAAAAAAGGAACCTCCGGGAAAGCTTCGCTCAGCGCTTCACAGCTATTACCCACTTCACCGACCAGTACACCGTATTCTGACAGGTAATCTGGCGCATCACGTAAAATCTGGCGGATGCAGTCCAACCCGTCGTCACCAGAACCCAAGCCTAATGGCGGCTCATGATGATATTCACCGGGCATGCTCGTCAAATCATTCAGGTCGACATAGGGCGGGTTAGTGACGATCAAATCGTACTCTTTATCTTTGGAAACACCGGCAAACAGATCCGAGGCAATTGCTTTCACACGCCCTTCAAGGTGGTGACGTTTGATATTGATATTTGCCACATCCAAGGCATCGTCGGAGATATCCACTAAATCAACTTCAGCATCGGGAAATGCCATTGCACAGGCAATACCGATACAGCCACTACCCGTACACATATCCAAAATCTGGCTCACCTCATCACCACATAACCAAGGCGTAAAACCATTTTCAATGAGTTCCGCAATGGGAGAGCGAGGCACCAGCACCCGCTCATCGACATAAAATGGCATACCGGCAAACCAAGCTTCATTAATTAAGTAAGCCATCGGTATACGTTCTTTACAGCGACGCTCTATCAACGCGCACACGCGTTCACGTTCAGCAGGAATCAGCCTGGAATCCAACACGGCAGGATCCGTATCCCAAGGTAAGTGCAGCGCACCCAGCACCAGAAAAACAGCTTCATCCCAGGCATTATCTGAGCCGTGACCGAAGTAAACCTGCTCGCAGTTAAAACTGGAAGCAGCCCAGCGAATGTAATCGCGAACGGTTTCCAGCGTACCGATTATCGATGCTTGCCCTTCAATCTCTTGACTCATGAAAATACCAACGTTTGTTTTAAGACGAGCAATTCTATCCAATATAAGCGAAAATATCCCTCCTATTGCGCTAAATAAGGCGCTTCAGCGCAAAAAAACTTTACCTCAAGGCCCCCTTGGCGTAGGGTTAGCACCCAATTTTTTTGAACTATTTTGGAAGGCAAATGGAACAACATTTCGCAAAGATTATTGAAGCAATTGGCGAAGACCTGAATCGTGAAGGTCTAGTAGACACTCCTAAACGTGCCGCCAAGGCTTTTGCGTTTATCAATCGTGGTTACGAGCAGTCCCTGGAAGAGATCGTTAACAACGCACTGTTCGAATCAGAGTGTGACGAAATGGTCATTGTTAAGGATATTGAGCTGTATTCCTTATGCGAACACCACCTGTTGCCATTCATCGGAAAATGCCACGTTGCCTATATTCCAAACGGCCGTGTACTGGGCCTATCCAAGGTTGCTCGTGTTGTTGACATGTTTGCCCGCCGCCTGCAAATCCAGGAAAAACTGACACAGGAAATCGCTCAGTCAATTATGGATGTGACCGATGCACGCGGTGTCGGCGTTATCGTTGAAGCCAAACACATGTGCATGATGATGCGCGGTGTAGAGAAGCAAAACTCTTCCATGAAGACGTCTTCTATGCTGGGTATCTTCCGTGAAAACCACGCAACACGCAGCGAGTTTCTGTCACTGATTAAAGATTGATAGAAAACCAAAGCCAATAAAAAGCCCCGCTGGAAAAACCAGCGGGGCTTTTTTGTGCGCATTTAACTACTGAAGTACAAGACTGATTCTATTTAAGTTTTCCGTACCACGGCGAATAGGCGCCAATGGACCAATGCCCTGTGCATTTAGCTGATCGGCATTAACACCCAGCTTAACCAAAGCCTTAATGACTGACTCAGCCCGCGCCAAAGAGCGCTTTTTTAAATCGGTTAGCGGCTGCTCATCTGTCAAGTGTCCAACCACGTAGCACTCTAAACGAGTATTTTTACTTAGCGCATTGGCAACCGGTTTTAATCGCTGCTCAGCGACCACCGTCACTTCATCATTATCATCAAAGCTAAGGTTACGAAGATCATAGACCCCCGTGTATTTGAGTTCATTAATAATAGTTCGGGGGTTCACATCAAGAGACTTCGCACTGCTGCTATCCGGCGTTAACAAATCAAGCTGCGTGTATACCCGCTTATTACCTCGCTTAATACTGTAAAGCACCATAAAAACAGGCCCGTTATCGGTATTGATTTGAGCCGCCAAATAATGCTGGTAACGCTGGGGACCGTAGAGTTTTGCAATATCGAAAATACGGTTTGCCCACTGATTACTGCTGCCACACTCACGGCCATGGCATTCAAATAAAAGCTCATGTGATAAAGCGACCAGTTGGCCACGGAAATGACCAAATATTTTTTTTGAATCTTCGCCGTCCGGCGCACGATAGGTAATACGTGTTAATTGCCCCGCCAAGCGTTCGGAATACTCAATATCCATGACACCATTCACGGTCTTCGGTGAATCAAGCGCCAACAGATAATCGTTTGCCTCAACGACACTGAATTCGTCAATTTTAGTGCGGGGGTAGCGTTCAAATAGCTCAGAATCAGACGCGCCTTGCACATCCTCAGTCCTTTCGTAGGCCGTGGCTGTTGGAAAATTAAGAACCAGAAGTGTTGCTAACAGAAAAAAGCCAACGTTCTTTAGCATCATCATTAAGTAGCGCTATTCCTTATCGCGTTTATGGATCAATATAAAGCCATCATGTTGTAGTTGGGCCGCTGAATCAAGCTCTAGCAGTATCTAAAACGAAATAGCCGTAGGCCTGGATCAATTAATGCTTAACAATGACACATAAATAAGTACAACGCCTAACAGCCAGGCAATTAACATCATGACACGCAAACAAATTGCCGGACGCAAAAGCCACCACTGCATATAACGCTCAATATTATCTGGTCCCAGCATCAAGGTCACCATGGCACCAAACAGTGCTAGCACACCGACCACATAAAATAATGTTGAATAATGACTCATTGGCGCGGCGATCAGTAACAGAGAACCCAGCAATAACCGAAAACCGAAAATGATGTAGAGTCCTTTTGAAGAAAGCACAAAGGTTTGCATGGCTCGCATAAAGGGTTTCGGCAGAATAAACCCCCATAAACCAATTGCGGCAATCAGTAGTCCAAACGCAGAGATAACAGTAAACATAAACACAAACCTTGTTATACGTTTACTATGACCACTAAATCATAAAAATTACACCCACAAAAAAAGGGCGTCCGCAGACACCCTTTTTTGCTTAACTTAACAGCCTATGACCAACCAGTAATCTCTGCCAGCGCTTCACCGATGCAAGCAAGGCTTCTAACCGTTTTCACACCGGCCGCTTCCAGCGCTGCAAACTTCTCGTCAGCAGTGCCCTTACCACCGGCAATAATGGCTCCAGCATGCCCCATACGTTTGCCTGCCGGCGCGGCAACACCCGCAATATAGGACACAACTGGCTTGGTAACATGGTCACGAATATAGGCGGCCGCCTCTTCTTCCGCCGTGCCACCAATTTCACCAATCATCACAATCGCTTCAGTTTTGGGGTCAGCTTCAAACAACGCAAGAATATCAATAAAATGCGATCCCGGAATAGGATCTCCGCCAATACCGACGCAAGTTGACTGGCCGAAACCATAATCGGTGGTTTGCTTAACCGCTTCATAGGTTAACGTACCAGAGCGCGACACCACGCCCACTTTACCTGGCAGGTGAATCGACGCAGGCATAATGCCAATTTTACATTCTCCGGGTGTAATAACACCGGGGCAGTTTGGTCCCACCAGACGCACACCGAGCTGATCACACTTTTCCTTCACATACAGCATATCCAATGTTGGAATGCCTTCAGTAATACAAACAATCAGTTCAATGCCGGCATTCGCGGCTTCAAGAATAGAGTCTTTACAAAAAGCAGCTGGCACATAAAGCACCGACGCCGTCGCCCCGGTCACTTCTTTGGCTTCTTTAACACTATTAAAAACCGGCAAGCCAAGATGCGTTTGCCCGCCTTTGCCCGGCACAACACCAGCAACCACTTGAGTGCCACACGCTAATGCCTGTTCGGTGTGAAAAGAGCCCTGAGCACCGGTTAATCCCTGGCAAATCACTTTAGTGTTTTTATCAATTAATATGCTCATTGAACGGCCTCCGCTGCATCTACCGCTTTCTGGGCAGATTCGGATAAACTACCCGCCGCTACCAAATTCATTCCCGCGCGTTGCTGCAGAATATCTCGTCCCTGCTCCGCGTTTGTTCCCTCAAGCCTGACCACTACCGGTACAGTCACACCCACCTCTTCAACAGCCTCAATCACCCCGTTGGCAATCAAGTCACAGCGCACGATACCGCCAAAAATATTGACCAGCACCACTTTTACATTTTCATCAGAAAGAATAATTTTCAGCGCTTCCGACACACGCTCCTTAGTCGCACCACCACCAACATCAAGAAAATTAGCCGGCTCGCCGCCATGCAGCTTAATCATGTCCATGGTTCCCATTGCCAATCCGGCACCATTCACCATACAGCCAATATTGCCATCCAGCGCGACATAATTAAGGTCCCACTTTTGGGCATGCGCTTCGCGTTCATCTTCCTGAGTGGGATCATGCCACTCTTTCAATTTTGCCTGACGATAAAGCGCGTTATCATCAACATTAATTTTGGCATCCAGACACTGCAGCTTTCCTTTCGGCGTGACTACCAGCGGGTTTATTTCCAGCAGTGACAAGTCACAGTCTTCAAATACTTTGGCAAGTCCCAGAAAAATTTGCGTAAACTGCTGAACCTGTTTGCCTTCAAAGCCTAATTTAAAGGCCATTTTTCTCGCCTGGTAAGGTTGTGCGCCTGTTAGCGGATCAATAATGGCCTTTAAAATTTTCTCTGGTGTCTCGGCGGCAACCTTTTCGATTTCCACGCCCCCCTCAGTGGAGGCCATAAAAACAATTCGGCGTGTAGCTCGATCAATCACTACTCCCAAATAGTATTCTTTCGCAATTTCAGTACAGGGCTCGACCAGTATTCGGTTAACCGGCTGCCCTTTTGCATCGGTTTGATAGGTCACCATGCGTTGCCCCAACCAGTCACGTGCAAAACTGGCTACATCATCCTTATTATCAACGACTTTAACGCCGCCAGCTTTACCTCGTCCGCCGGCATGTACCTGAGCTTTTACGACCCACTTTTCACCACCAATTTCACCGGCAGCAGCCACTGCTTTTTTTACCGTATCCACAGCAATGCCGTGTGAAACGGGCAAACCGTATTCGCCCAGCAGCTGCTTGCTCTGGTACTCATGTAAATTCATGTAGGAATCTCCTGCTGGCCATTCTACCGAATGGTTCAAATAAGCATGCCATCCCGAACAGCGGTGAAAGTCCGCCCCAAACACAGAGCCCTGTCACGCTGTTCGATATGCCACAAGCCGGTTATTTATTTGGAATATGAATCGCCATACCGTTAACGGCCAATGCCGCTTCATGCACAGCTTCAGACAGCGTCGGATGGGCAAAAACTGTCATGGCTAAATCTTCAGCGCTGGCACCAAACTCCATGGCAATAACGCCCTGTTGAGCCAAATCACCAGCACTTGGGCCGAAAACATGAATACCCAACACACGGTCGGTTTCTTTATGCGCCAAAATCTTTACCATGCCCGCCGTATCGTTGGCCGCCTGCGCACGTCCGATTGCAGCAAAGGGAAATGTGCCGGCATTATACTCAACCCCTTCTTCCTTAAGCTGCTCCTCTGTTTTCCCAACCCAGGCAATTTCTGGATGAGTGTAAATAACAGACGGAATTAAATCGTAATTGACCTGGGCAATTTTATCGGCGATCAGCTCGGCCACCATCACGCCCTCTTCCGAACCTTTATGTGCCAACATCGGGCCACGCACCACATCACCGATCGCCCAAATGCCCGGTACAGTGGTGCGACATTGCTCATCAACCTCGATGAATCCACGTTCATCGCATTTCAACCCTAGTGACTCGTCGAATAGATTGTCTGTATAGGGCTTGCGACCGACGGCAACAATCAACTTGTCGAAGGTCATTTCGTGATCACCTTCGCTATCGGTATATTTAACCGCGACCTGATCACCCTGCACGTCTGAACCGGTTACTCGTGTGCCCATACGAATATCCAGTTTTTGTTTCCTGAAGACCTTTAGCGCATCCTTGGCAACCTGTTGATCTACCATCGGCAAAAAGCCATCCAGCGCTTCTAAAATTGTCACTTCGGAGCCAAGTCGGCTCCACACACTACCCAATTCCAAACCAATAACACCAGCACCAATAACGCCAACTTTTTCTGGCACAGACTGAAAAGCCAACGCGCCTACGTTATCAACAATGGTATCCCCATTAATTGGCGTTGGCGGAATATCAATGGGCGCAGAACCTGTGGCAATAATCACGTTTTCTGCTTCGATTATTTCAGTTGTGCCCTCATGGTCAACAAACTCAACTTGCTTGGGCGCAACAACGCGACCGGTTCCCGCAAAACTGGTCACGCCGTTCGCTTTGAACAACCCCTTAATGCCGGTAGTCAGTTTTTTGATAATCAGCTCTTTACGCTTGATCATGGCGGGCACATCAATGGCTACTTCGCCGATGCTGATGCCATGAGCTTTAAGACCCTTTTGTGTCTCTTCGAATTTGTGGGAACTATCCAATAACGCCTTGGAAGGAATGCATCCCACATTCAGACAGGTACCGCCCAGCGCTGGCTTGCCGGCCGCATCAAGCCACTTATCAATACAGGCCGTCTTTAAGCCCAGCTGGGCTGCTTTGATTGCCGCTACATAACCGGCTGGGCCAGCACCGATAATAACAACGTCGAATTTTTGTGCCATGGAAAACGTCCTTAAACCTGAAGAAGAATCCTTGCCGGATCTTCGAGTAAATCTTTAATCGTTACTAGAAACTGTACCGCTTCGCGGCCGTCGATCATACGGTGATCATAGGACAAAGCAAGATACATCATAGGCAATACAACCACTTGACCATCTACTGCCATTGGCCGTTCCTGAATTTTATGCATACCCAGAATAGCGGTTTGAGGTGGGTTTAAAATAGGTGTCGACATCAATGAACCAAAAACACCGCCATTGGAAATAGTAAAGGTGCCGCCCGTCATGTCTTCAATCGCAAGTTTGCCCTCACGCGCCTTCAATCCATAGTCATTAATGGTCGACTCAATCTCCGCCAAGCCCATATTTTCAGCGTTGCGTAATACCGGCACAACTAAGCCTCGCTCGGTACTAACCGCAACACCAATATCCTGATAACCGTGATAAACAATATCGTTGCCATCAATAGAAGCGTTAACACCGGGAAAACGTTTAAGTGCTTCCGTCGCTGCCTTAACAAAGAACGACATAAAACCCAGTTTGACACCGTCGTGCTGCTTGGCGAACTCCTCTTTATAACGAGATCGCAGCTCCATAATGGGCTGCATGTTAACTTCATTGTAAGTAGTTAACATGGCCGCATTGTGTTGCGCGTCCACTAATCGTTTAGCAATCGTGCTCCGTAGACGGGTCATTGCAACACGCTTTTCCGGTCGATCACTGGTTAAAGAGGTATTCAATGCGGCTGCAGGCGCAGGCGGTGTATGGCTAACCGAAGACGCAACCGGCGCCGCAACCGGCTTAGGCTCATATTCGGTCTTCATGTGGTTAACCACGTCCTCCTTGGTAATACGCCCGCCTTTACCTGTTGCTTTTATAGCGGCGGCGTCCAGTGCATTTTCTTCGATAAGCTTACGAGCTGCCGGGCTTGCGAACCCTTCAATCGACACCTCACCGTCAACCTCTGTATCAGCCGATATTTGTTCGGCTTCTGACGAGGCGTCATCAGTGTTCTTTTCGCTGTCAGCAACAGGTACATCACCAGTGACAAACTCAGCAATAATTTCACCACTCAGCACTGTATCGCCTTCTTCTTTTAATACTTTGGCAATTGTCCCGCTGCTGGGTGCAACAACCTCAAGAACAACTTTATCAGTTTCGATATCAACGATAAGTTCATCGCGCTGCACAGGCTCACCCGGTTTTTTATACCAAGTAGCCACTGAACCCTCGGCAACCGACTCGGGAAAGCTGGGCGCTTTAATTTCTATGGTCATGATTTATCCCTATAAATTAATCGCATCATGAATTACCTTAGCCTGCTGCTCCTGGTGCAGCCCCATATATCCCGCAGCAGGCGCAGCCGATGCTTCGCGGGATACTTGGCTCAAAGTAATGTAATTTTTATGACGGGCAATAGTACGGCGCATGTGATGTTGGCTGCTATACCAAACCCCCTGGTTCAGTGGCTCTTCCTGTACCCAGGTCAGCTCCCTGATTTGGGTATACTGGGAAAGTACCGAAAATAGCTCCTCTTCGGGAAAAGGATATAACTGCTCTAGACGAATAATAGCTAAGTCATCACGCTCATCTTCGCGACGCGCATTGAGCAAGTCATAATAGATCTTACCGCTACACATTATGATCCGGCGCACAGCGCTGCTTTCCAGCTCGTCCACTTCGTCCAATACGGGATTGAAAGTACCCTCAGCCAACTCTTCGATAGGCGAAATAACATGCTTGTGTCGCAACAGGCTTTTAGCTGTCATCACAATTAACGGTTTTCGTAACGGACGAATCATTTGCCGTCGCAACATATGGAAAACCTGTTTCGGTGTGGTCGGAATACACACTTGAATATTTTGCTCCGCGCACAGCTGCATAAAGCGCTCAAGGCGAGCTGAAGAATGCTCAGGCCCCTGCCCTTCATAACCATGGGGCAATAATAATGTGAGCCCCGACAGTCGACTCCATTTATGCTCGCCACTGGTAATAAACTGATCAATTACCACCTGCGCATTATTGGCAAAATCGCCAAATTGCGCCTCCCAAATCACCATCGCCCTGGGATTGGTGCTGGAGTAGCCATACTCAAATCCCAGCACAGCCATTTCTGACAGCAGGGAATCATAAAGATCAAAGTCGGGCTGGTTTTCATTAATATGCTGCAACGGGATATAACGCTCACCGTCAGTCTGCGAGTACAGGGCAGCATGGCGGTGAGAAAAGGTTCCTCGCCCAACATCCTGTCCAGTAAGCCGCACCGAGTAGCCAGCATTAAGCAACGAGGCATAAGCCAGCGCTTCGGCGCAACCCCAGTCGACGGGAATCTCACCTTCAATCATTTGCTGACGATCAGTATAGATTTTGTTTACCTGGCGTTGCAGACTAAACCCTTCTGGCACCGTAGTAATAGCACGCCCCAAGGCCTTCAGCCGATCAATACCAATCCGCGTATCAAAGGTGTTACGCCACTTATTATTCAGGTAAGGCGTCCAATCCACAAACATCGAAAAATCAGGTTCTCGCTGCCAGCGGAAATGCTTATGTCCACCCTCGTCCAAGGCTGCACGGTAATCATTGATCATGCTCTGGCTGGTTTGCTCCGTAACAACTCCCTCAGCAATTAACTTAGCCGCATACAGCTCGCGAGTAGTCTCCAGTTTTTTAATGCGCTGATACATCATCGGTTGAGTCGCGGAAGGCTCATCGGCCTCATTATGCCCACGACGGCGGTAGCTCACTAAATCAATGACCACGTCACGCTTGAATTCATTGCGGTAGTCCATCGCCAGCTGCGTCACAAAAAGTACGGCCTCCGGATCATCACCATTAACATGCAGAATCGGCGCTTCAATCATCTTCGCTACATCAGTACAGTATTCCGTCGAGCGCGTATCACGAGGATCACTGGTGGTAAATCCAACCTGATTATTAATAATGATGTGGATGGTGCCGCCTGTATGGAAGCCCCGCGTCTGTGACATCTGGAACGTTTCCATCACCACACCCTGGCCGGCAAACGCCGAATCGCCATGGATAATAATGGGCACGACACGGTGTTTCTCTTCATCAACACGGCGATCCTGGCGCGCTCGTACAGAGCCTTCAACCACCGGCGAAACGATTTCCAGGTGTGACGGATTGAAAGATAACGCCAGGTGCACATCTCCGTGCGGAGTAATCCAGTTTGATGAAAAGCCCTGATGGTATTTCACATCACCAGATCCATAATCAATCGAATTTTTACCTTCAAACTCATCGAATAATTCAGAAGGTTTTTTACCAAGTATATTCACCAGCACATTGAGACGGCCACGGTGGGCCATGCCGATCACCATTTCCTGGGCACCATAGGCCGCGCCACGGTTAATCAGCTCTTCAATCATAGGAATCAGGCTTTCACCACCCTCCAACCCAAAACGCTTGGTGCCGGGATAACGCGAGCCAAGATACTTTTCTAAGCCTTCAGCACTGGTGAGTGACTGAAGGATCTGGCGTTTGACCTCATGACTATAATCGGGGTGGGCCTGTACCGGCTCCACACGTTGCTGAAACCACACTTTTACCTTCGAATCTACAATATGCATAAATTCGAAACCAATCGAGCTGCAGTAGGTTTTTTGCAGCCCGCTCAGTATGTCATTCAGCGGCGCTTTAGCTGGACCTAATAGCAGCGTACCTAATCTAAATACCGTGCCTAAATCAGCCTCTTCTAAACCATGATAGGCCAACGTCAGATCGGGAACGGTTTCACGTTCAAGTAAATTTAGCGGATCAAGTTGTGCATGCTGATGACCACGGGTACGGTAACTGACAATCATGCGCTGCACGCACATTTGTTTCTTTTCGTGCGCTACATCAACCGCATCAACGATTTGATAACTACCACTTCTCTGCTGCGCAATAGTCTTAAACTGCGTTTCGATATCGGAATAAGCAATCTCAATCGCTGGCTCGCCATTAACTTTCGGTAAACTATCAAAATAATCTCGCCACTCGGCGGAGATGGTTTCTGGATCACGAAGATAGGCTTCGTAAATCTGCTCTACATAGGTAAGGTTACTGCCCTGCAAATGAGCGGTTTGCCACATCTGCTCCATCTTACTTTGCTGCTCCATCTTACTTTGCTGCACTGCTAATCCTGTTTCGTATGATAGGGGTTGTCGAGACGGTTAAAGCTTGCTGCTGTTTAAACAATATAGACTGTTATCTTGAAGCTTAACAACCTCGTCGGCCTTATAACACCTACAATTTAACGAAGTCGGGCAATTACCGGTATTATCCTTTAGTCCCAGAGACTAATAAGTGCCGCCAATGATTTCAGGCATAAAAAAAGCGGCTAGATCGATGACTCAACCTAGCCGCTTTACACTTGCTTATTGCGTTACCAATTAGGTAGCACGTCTGATCAGCATCTCGCGAATATGACCAATGGCACGCGTCGGGTTCAACCCCTTAGGACAAACACTTACGCAGTTCATGATACCACGGCAGCGGAATACGCTGAACGGATCATCAAGATTAGCCAGACGATCAGCAGTGGCTGTATCACGGCTATCCGCCAGGAAACGGTAAGCTTGCAACAGTCCTGCTGGGCCGATGAAGCGATCTGGATTCCACCAGAAAGAAGGACACGATGTTGAACAACAGGCACAAAGAATACACTCGTACAGGCCATCCAGCTTTTCACGATCTTCCGGTGATTGCAGACGCTCAATAGCAGGCGCCGGGTTGTTGTTAATGAGGAAAGGCTTAACCTTCTCATACTGCTTGTAGAAGATAGACATATCAACCACAAGGTCACGAACCACAGGCAAACCAGGCAGCGGACGCAGAACCAGTTTGTTGTTTTTAACAGTTTCCGACAGTGCGGTAATACAGGCCAGGCCATTTTTACCGTTCATGTTCATACCATCGGAACCACATACGCCTTCACGGCAGGAACGACGATAGGCAATTGATGGATCCTGTGCCTTCAGTAATTCCAGCACATCCAGCACCATCAGGTCCTTGCCACCGGTGTCAAGCTGAACGTCCTGCATGTACGGCGCTTTGTCGGTTTCAGGATTATAGCGATAAAGACTAACTGTAAGCATGATGTGTCTTCCGATTAGTAAGTACGTTCTTTAGGCTCAAAGGTGTCAACGGTCTTAGGCGAGAAGTTAACGTCACGCTTAGATACTCGTTTTTCACCCGGCGTATAGAAGGAGTGGCACAACCAGTTCTCATCATCACGAGACTCATAGTCGTCACGTGCGTGAGCACCACGGCTTTCTTTACGCTCTTCCGCAGTAATCGCCGTTGCTTCAGCCACTTCAAACAGGTTCTGTAATTCCAGCGCTTCAATACGGTTAGTATTGTAGGCACCAGATTTATCAACCAGCTCAATGTTTTCCATACGGCCACGCAGATCAGCCAGCTTCTTGATACCTTCCTGCATAAAGTCACCGCGACGGAATACGCCGAAGTGGTTCTGCATGATGCTTTGCAGCTCAGTACGCAGTTGAGCAGCGCTTTCGCCACCAGTAGAAGTATTTAGCTTGTTCAGACGCGCCATGGATGCTTCATGATCAGACTCTGTTGCATCACGGTAATCAACACCTTCACGCAGCTGCTTCTCAATGAACAGACCCGATGCACGGCCGAATACCACCAAATCAAGCAGAGAGTTACCACCCAAACGGTTTGCACCGTGTACCGATACACAGGCAACTTCACCACAGGCAAACAAACCAGGGATGACTTGGTCGTTACCGTTAGCGTCCTGAGTAATCGCCTGACCATTAATATTTGTGGCGATACCGCCCATCATGTAGTGACAGGTCGGAACAACCGGCACTGGCGCAGTCACAGGATCAACATGTGCGAAGGTACGTGACAATTCACAAATACCCGGCAGACGGCTTTCCAGCACTTCTTCACCGAGGTGATCCAGTTTCAGGTGTACGTGGTCGCCATTAGGCCCACAACCACGACCTTCCAGAATTTCTTTAACCATGGAACGAGCCACAACGTCACGTCCAGCTAGGTCTTTCGCGTTAGGCGCATAACGCTCCATGAAGCGTTCGCCATCTTTGTTGATCAGGTATCCACCTTCTCCACGACAACCTTCAGTAACCAGTACACCTGCACCGTGAATACCGGTTGGGTGGAACTGCCACATTTCGATGTCCTGCACGCCGATACCCGCACGCAGCGCCATACCAACACCGTCACCCGTATTGATGTGGGCGTTTGTTGTAGAGGCGAACATACGACCTGCACCACCCGTAGCGAATACAGTTGCTTTCGCTTTCACGTAAACAGTTTCGCCGGTTTCCATGCAGATGGCGTTAACACCAACCACCGCACCGTCCTGGTTCTTAACCAGGTCCGTAGCGAACCACTCGTTCAAAAATACCGCTTCATTTTTCAGGTTACCCTGATACAGAGCGTGTAACAGTGCGTGACCAGTACGGTCAGCAGCAGCACAGGTACGAGCCGCCTGACCACCTTTACCGTAGTCTTTAGACTGACCACCGAAAGGACGCTGGTAAATGCGGCCTTCTTCAGTACGGGAGAACGGCAGCCCCATGTGCTCCAGTTCGAATACAGCTTCAGGGCCAACACTACACATATACTCGATCGCGTCCTGGTCACCAATGTAATCGGCACCCTTTACGGTGTCGTACATGTGCCAGCGCCAATCGTCATTAGGATCGTTACTCGCAATCGCACAGGTAATACCACCCTGCGCCGATACCGTGTGAGAACGAGTTGGGAAAACTTTTGTGATTACAGCTGTTTTATAACCCGACTGGGCCAACTGTAGAGCGGCGCGCATACCAGCACCACCACCACCGATGATCACGGCATCGTAATTCAGTGTTCTGATATTCGCCATTATTTAACACTCCACAAAATATCGATACCCCAGATCAGGTAAACAAACAGCACAACCGCGCACACACACAGAAACAGGAAGCGAACTTTTGTCGCAGCCTTGCCAAAAGACATCGGTGTCAGGTAATCAGTGGCGATTGTCCAGATACCAATCCAGGCATGAGCAATCATAGATAACAGCGCTAACAGACTGAAAATACGCATGGCTGTGCAAGAGAAAAGCTCAGTCCAATCTGCGTAACTCATATCCGGTGAGCAAATAACCCAGGCTGCCAGGAAAACGGTATAAGCGCCAAGAATAACGGCGCTAACACGTTGAACAACCCAGTCAGACAGGCCGCTACGGCCAAAGCTGGTGACTTGAGTTACCATACGAGAACCCCCAACAAAACAATAAGTACTGCAGATACAATCAGCACCAAGGTGGCACCAGTGCGAGCACCCTGAAGCGTCTCACCGATTCCCATGTCCATCAGCAGGTGCTTACAGCCAGCCACCAAGTGATAAGCCAAAGCTGCTAAAGTACCCCAAAGGAGCAGCTTGACAAAGGTACCATCCAAACATTCCTGAACCGCAGTAAATCCCTCTTCTGACGCAAGCGTTTTATCCAGCACATACATCAACAGCGCAATACCTACAAAAACGATAATGCCTGAAACACGGTGCAGAATAGAAGCGATTGCAGGGAGCGGTTGTTTAATCGTAAAAAGATCCAAATTGACCGGTCTTTTATTGTTCACCTTAATTACCCTACGTAAATTAACGGAAGCAAGCTGCCTGACGAATTTTATATTTCTTATCCAGCAGCCACGGCGGGGAGACTATAACTTAGCCCCCTCTATAAACTCGAATTGATTCTTTCTATAAAGAATATTCATCATGCTTATAGAAGGATCACCTCCCGCAAGCGGCCTATCATACTACCCCGCACCTTTGAATTAAACTGATAATTAGCTGACATAGCTCAGGATTCGGGCACTAATACCCCCACTAAATTTGACAAAATTTTTTTGCCTTATATAGTGGTCGACCTCCGCGTTAGAGAAGCGAACCAAACAGCGCAAAAAGCAGCCAGCCACATCACTCAGATCCGGCTCAGCTTTAGCTAACCAACGCATCACTAAAGTTTTGATTTTTAAAGAGAGTAACGCCCATGACTGATAAGAAAGCGTATCTGAGCATTGACGGCCTGGATGAAAAAATTGAACTGAAAATTTCCTCCGGCACAATTGGCCCGGATGTTATCGACGTAAGCCCACTGAGCGCTAACGGCTATTTCACCTACGATCCTGGCTTTGTTTCCACCGCTGCGTGCGAATCAGGCATCACTTACATTGATGGCGGCAAAGGTGTTCTCTTACACCGCGGCTACCCAATTGAACAGCTAGCAGACAAATCCGACTACCTGGAGCTATGCTACCTGCTATTCTACGGCAAACTGCCAACCGCCGAAGAAAAAGCCGAGTACGTTGCAACTATCCAGCGCCACACCATGGTGCACGAGCAAGTTAGCCACTTCTTCAACGGCTTCCGTCGCGATGCTCACCCAATGGCCATCATGTGTGGCGTTGTTGGTGCGATGGCGTCTTTCTACCACGAAAACACTGACCTGACCTGCCCAGAAGATCGCGCAACAACTGCTGCTCGTTTGGTTGCCAAGATCCCAACGCTGGCAGCCATGTGCTACAAATACTCTATTGGCCAGCCTTTCGTTCACCCACGTAACGATCTGGATTACGCCAGCAACTTCCTGAACATGATGTTCAGCACACCTTGCGAAGATTACGAAGTCAATCCTGTATTCGCCAAAGCAATGGATCGCATTTTCATGCTCCACGCTGACCACGAGCAAAACGCCTCTACATCTACAGTACGTCTGGCCGGCTCCTCTGGTGCCAACCCATACGCCTGTATTGCTGCTGGCATCACTGCTCTATGGGGCCCTGCTCATGGCGGCGCTAACGAAGCCTGCCTGAACATGCTTGAAGAAATTGGCGACGAGTCTCGTGTTGACGAGTTCGTGGCACGCGCTAAAGACAAAAACGACCCATTCCGCCTAATGGGCTTCGGTCACCGCGTTTACAAAAACCGCGACCCTCGCGCCACCGTTATGCAGAAAACCTGTGACGAAGTACTTGCACAGCTAGGTCGCAGCGACGACCCACTGTTCAAAGTTGCTCGCAAACTGGAAAAAGCCGCTCTGGAAGACGAGTACTTCATTGAGAAGAAACTCTACCCTAACGTAGACTTCTACTCTGGTATCGTACTACGCGCTCTGGGCATCCCAACCAGCATGTTCACGGTTATCTTTGCGGTATCCCGCACCATTGGCTGGATCAGCCACTGGAACGAAATGGTTAGCGAACCTCACCGTATTGGTCGCCCACGCCAGCTTTACACTGGCTCTGCAGAACGCGACCTGCCATAAAGCGTAACCCGCTTTAAACAACGAAAAGGCCAGCAATTGCTGGCCTTTTTTATGCCCAAGAGAAACAACAAGCTTCAACATACCGCACTGCAACTTTCCCAAAACAACCATTGTCCAAGTTAACGATTTACCGTCACACTTCACCTGTTACACCCGGAGGATAGACATGGGTAAAAGCGATTTTGAACGCAAAGCCAAAGATCAGCTGGACGAAATGAAAGAGGAAATAGACAGACTGAAAAAGAAAGCCGAACAGGCCGGCTCAGAGGCGCAATCAGAAATTGAAAAACAACTGGCAACGTTAAAAACCAAACAGCTGGAAGCGAAACAAAAGCTCAGCGAACTCCAGCAGAAAAGCGGCGACGCCTGGGAAGACCTAAGAATTGGTGTCGATATCGCCTGGAAAGACCTGAAAGAAGCGATAGACTCAGCCACCGAGCGCTTTAAATAATAGCCGCCAGCGCCCTTAAGCATGACAAACAACAAAAAAGGCCAGCAATTGCTGGCCTTTTTTGTTGTTCCATCAGATAACGCTTAGAAGAATTCGACGTAACGCTCCAGCTCCCACTCGGAAACCTGCTGCATATACTCAACCCACTCAGCACGCTTGATTTCAACAAACTCGTCAATTACCGGCCCCATTTGCTCACGCAGTAGCGTATCAGCTTCCAGCGCATCAACAGCCAGACTAAGGTTCTGAGGTAAAATTGAAACCCCGGATTCTCTAACCTCATCCAGCGTTTGACTGTAATGGTTTACGTTTTGCGGCTTACCAGGATCAAGGTCACGATCAATACCATCAAGACCCGCCGCGATTAAGCCTGCAGTCACCAAATACGGATTACAACCACCATCCGGCAAACGATACTCAATACGCCCATAGGGTATGCGCAGCATCGAAGAACGATTGTTATCACCCCAGGAGGCGTAGGCTGGCGCATAAGTCGCACCGGATGCGGAACTACCAACCGTTAATCGCTTGTAAGAGTTAATTGTTGGCGCTGACAGAGCACAAAGTGCATCAGCATGCTCAATCACACCTGCAATAAACTGCTTGGCAAGCTTGGAAAGCCCCATTCCTTCAGGGTCGCTATCATCCTGAAACAGGTTACGCTCACCGTCCGACATCGAACAGTGATAGTGCATACCTGAACCCGGCTTACCAGCAAAAGGCTTAGGCATAAATGAACCAATCATACCGTGTGCATTGGCAATTTCGGCAACAGCCATACGCACCAGCACCATGGTATCAGCTGACTTGAGCGCATCACTGTAGGTGTAATTAATCTCAAACTCACCATTACCATCTTCGTGATCCACCTGATAAACATCAAGACCGGCAGCTTTCAGCGACGAGGTAAGCTCTTTGAGGAAGTGCAGCTGACGTGACAACCCCTTGTAATCGTAACAGGGCTTGGTAAGGCGATCACTGGCATCAGCTGGCACAATTTTGCCGTTCTCATCGCGATCAAAAAGGAAAAACTCAGGCTCAAGACCTGTATTAAAGGTCCAGCCACGCTCCTTAAGGCGGTTGATCTGCTTCAATAAAACCGCGCGTGACTCATACTCATAGGGTTTGCCATGCACATGCCCAACACAGACTATGCGTGCAAAGCCAGGCTGCCAAGGTAACAGTGCAAGACTACTAAGATCCCCTCGCGCCATAAAATCAGGGTCGTGTGGCTCCTGACCCAGGCCATTTGTAGCAAAGCCGGCAAAGCCGGCACCAGTTTCTACAATTGTTTTTAAATTCTCCGCTGGCACCATTTTGGTTTTAGCTACACCGTGGATATCCACGAACTGCGCCATCAGATATTCAACATTGTTTGTTTCTAGAAACTGCTTTGCCTGTTCAAAATCGGCCTTGTCATAAGACATAAAATCTCCCGTTAATTAATTTTATAAAACTCGCTCAAAAACCCGATAAATTAAATCTGTCTTTGTTTGGTTTGGGCGCATTATACACACCTAAATAAAAATTGCACCCGGATATAAAAAACAGCAAAAAAAAGAACTAATAAACCCACCGAAACTTTGTTTTTATAAAAAAAATAATCGCCCAAATCCACCCAGACATTTCCCTGTTAATTATCCCTTTCACGTCTAATTTTGAAGCGCTCAAACGACCAGCTATAACGGCTGCTCGCGGGCCTTTCAGCCAGTTATAAGCTGCCTTCTTTAAAACCACTTTCAGAGCCACGTTTATCGCGCAGTTAACAACATATTCTCCAGCTCAAATGCGTACATTTTGTTACATATAAAAATTTTGACCATTTACTTGCATAGACACATCGCAAAACCTTTAGAACACTTAAATAAAAACAAATAAATCATTGAATTTAAATCAATAAATAAAAACAAAATGAAAACCATCCCCAACCTAAGGCACATCCATATTGCGACAATGTAACGCCATCTTGAAATTCAAATAGAGCCCTCTTTCTCTTTAATACCCGAGCGATATACTCACTCTAAATACCGCTACACCACCAACTAAAAGAAGGCAGCTAATGAAAAAATCAGAGCTGGAACTAGAGCCTATCGAGGCTGCCAGTTATTCAGTAACAAGAGACTCGATTTTGAACGCTGGTCACATTGGAATAGAAAAGCGTATAAACACACGCAGACAGACTGCTGACCGCCGGGAAATGATTCGTTTTGGCCCCAATGAAAAAGATCGTCGCAGTGGCGAGGACCGGCGCAAAAGCACCCAGAAATGGCAATTCAGACTGTAACCGATAAAACCTTCAGCCAACAAAAAGGCCTGCAAAAGCAGGCCTTTTTGTTTAATAACGTTATTAAACAGTTTTACACAGTCATAAAGTTAGTTGCTGGTAATCCTCCAGGTCAGCCAATAACTGACTTTTCTCAGCGCTACTAATAACCGCCACACTCGCCTTCTCAGGTTGCAAGTAGCGCTCAACAACAGGCCCAAAGTCCTCAAGCTTTACTGCCAGTACTCGCCGACGGAAACCTGCACGCTGCTCAGGGGTGCGACCAAACAGATTATTATGGAAGGCCTGTTTTGCCTCTCCCGCAGGCGAGGCTGGCTTATCAATACTGCTCACCACTCCAAGAATCGCTTCCTCAAGGGCTTGCTCGCTATGCTCAGTTTCCAGCAACCAGCGTAACGACGCATCAAAATCGTCCAGCGTGTCCTGACAGCGCGGATCACGGTACGAATAGAATCGAAATGCCGCACAGCTGGAATCTTGACTGGCGCCACCACCGTAAGCACCACCCTGCTCACGAATAACACGGTGCAGATAGCCATTTTTCAAAAACTCGCCCAGTACCGTTAACGTGGCTGAATCAGCATGCTCAACCGGCACGGTTGGGTACGCCTTCGCACAGAAATTGACCTGTGTATTAGTAATCCACAGCTGCTTCACCTGCGTTCTGATTTCAGGCAAGCTAAACACACTACCCTTGGAGCCTTCTACAGGATCATCCTCCCACTGAGCAGAAAAAGCCTGTACATACTGCGCTTTATGCTCCGCCTCTCCAATTAACAGCACTTGCGAAGGTGCCGCCATAATAAGTCTATGGAGCTTTTTCATCTTATCAAGCAGAGTCGTGATCGCTTGATTAGCTTCCTCACCTTTCAGGCTATCATCCAGTTTTTTGAGATTACTAATACCTTGCAGCCCCGTCAGGCGATGTGTCATCGCTGCGGCAGGGCTCATACCGCCACAGGCAGCCTGCATGGCTAATCCGTGGCCATTTCCGGTCACACTTTGTTCGGCTGCAGCGCGTCGCTGAGCGATCAAATCACGAATACGGTCAACCTCGTCAAAACGGACATTATGCAGAGTTTCATAAACCAGCTCACAAAGCGCACCAAAGTTTCTAGACAGCGATTTTGCAGACAGAGAAAGATAGCCTTTAACCTGCTGCTCATTATCAACCGCACCACGTACACTGGTCGACGCATGAATACTGCCAGCAACCTGCGATTGCCAGGCCTGGACATCCAGATAATCGCGATCACCAATACCTAGCTCAGTCAGACAACTGGTGTAATAAGGAAGAATATCTAACAGCTCTGGTTCCAAATCAGGCAAATCAATCACCACCTGTTGGTAAGCCAAACCGTTAGTGCCCTGAACAAAATAATGACAGGGCATAGCTTTCAGCTCAACAATCTCGCCCGATGCAATAGCCATTTCCAAAGGCACGTCTTCAATACCGACCTTAGGCAAAATATCAACGTCATCAACCTGTTCCTGCCGTTCGGCGAGCGCCTTGGTTAAATCAATAATTTGCTGCTTTTCGCTCGCATTCAAGCCAGCCTTCATCTTTGCCAAACGCTGCGCTTCAGCAGCTGTTTTGCGCTGATCTAGCTCGGCATCGGGCAATAAACTTAACCGCACTCGGTGCATATTATTCAACAGTTGCCGTGTCAGACCTTTAATATAATCAGGATCCTGAATCGACTCCCGCAGTTGTTCCAATACCGGATCAAGGTTCATCGTCGCAATGGCGTCACCACGATGAATTGCGGCCGACAAACCGGACAGTATCAATCCCAAACCATAGGGCATTCCGTCACCACGTACTTCACGCTGAGTTAACTCCAGCTGATGCAATACGGCCTCGACCCGCGCCAGCTCAATGCCCTGCTCCGCCACCTGCTGTAAAGTGCCAAGCACCAGCTGTTCGAATGCCTCAGCATTTGCAGCGGTACTACCCTCCAGGCCACACATAAAGCACATTTCACGATTCGAGTCCTCAAGCCCGCAAAGGGGCGATGGCGAACTCCCTAAATCAGAAGTTTCCAGCGCTAACCGCAAAGGAGAAGAGCTATCACTGAGCAGCACATTAGACAGCAAGTGTGCTTCCAACTGGGCATGTAAATCCGAACTTTCCCCCAACAACCAAGCCAGCACGTGATGCACTTTATGGTCATCATTTTTTTCAGCCGAATAATACTCCTGAACCGCAACAGGTGCGTGGTAGCGCTTCTCATCGGGCACATCGATTGTTACATCCAGGCGCTCAAAACGCTGTAGCGCCTGCTCATGGAAACGCTTCTGCAGTTCATCGGCAGGCATATCACCAAAGGTCATAAAAATTGCATTTGAAGGGTGATAATGGGTGCGATAAAACGCCAGTAACTGCTCGTAAGTCAGGTTGGGGATATCTTCAGGCTCACCACCACTATTGAAATGATAAGTGGTTTCTGGGTACAGGTATTTGGTCACTGTCTGCCAAAGCGTCGAGATTGTAGAGCTCATGGCCCCTTTCATCTCATTAAAAACGACCCCCTTAAAAACCAGCTCCGAATCTGGATTTTCAGGTTCAGCAAACTCAACACGGTGCCCCTCCTGCGCAAAATCAAGCGGATCAAGGCGAGAAAAAAAGACAGCGTCTAAATAGACATCTAAAAGATTACTGAAATCCTTTTTGTTCTGGCTGGCAAAGGGGTAAGCCGTCCAGTCTGAACTGGTAAAAGCATTCATAAACGTATTTAACGAACGCCGTAACATCATAAAAAAGGGATCACGTACCGGGTATTTTTCACTGCCACACAGAGCCGTATGCTCAAGAATATGAGCGACGCCACAGGAATCCGTTGGTACCGTACGTAACGCCACTAAAAACACATTTTCAGGGCTATCACTGGCCAAGTGATAATGCATAGCTCCGGTTTCACGATGCTCAAATTCCTGCACCTCCAGGTTCAGGGATTCAATAAACTGGCTACGCAACCAGCGAAAAGAATCGTGCGCGTTAGTGGTAGAAGACTCGCTACGGCTCAACATAAACTCTCCAGACGGAATAAAAATACAAACTAATAAATGGCGTTAGGGTTAGTTACAACCACAGGAACCGCCACCACAGCCGCCCTCTTTCTCTGTAGGCTCAGCAGGTTGCCAGCCCTTTGCTTCACCAGCTTGAGCGGCATCAACCGCTTGCGCAGCCTGTGACTGCTGTACAGCATTTTCTTCTCGCTCTTCAAAACTTAGCGCCAAAGAGTTAATGCTATAGCGCAAACCGCTTGGTGCCGGACCATCTTCAAACAGGTGTCCAAGATGCGCATCGCAACAGTTACAGATAACCGCTATACCTTGCTCAGAGTGATTTTCATCAGCCTCTTCACGCACAGCGTTCGGACTGGCAGGGATAAAAAAACTCGGCCAGCCGGTTTTAATTTCAATTTTACAACTGGAATCAAATAACGGCTCGTTACAGCAAACACAGCTATAAAGTCCCGCCTTTTCAGACAACGCAAACTCGTTACTGTAAGGTGGCTCAGTCATTTTTCTACGCGTCACCATAAACTGCTTATGATCAAGCAGCTGCTGCCACTCATCATCGGTTTTAATCATTTTTTTCATAGGTTACTCCACAAAAACAGGGTTCAGACTATATCAGGTCAACAAACCAATTTCTCAATGAATATCATTCAATTAATACACTTAAAATGCATAACTTTTAATGACTTCTGCTCATCCTGATCAACAAAAGCAGCAGGATTTGGCAAACGCTGCTGAAAACGCAGATTCGGACAGTTCTCTGCGAATAAATCGAGCAGATATTCTGGTGGCTGATCTGGGTCATTCAAACAGGCTAACACATCCGCATGCTTTGCCAACAAACCGGTTAGCTGCTTCACCACGCGAACATAATCCTTTGCTAAGACAAAACTGCCCTTTTGATAGGATGGCGGGTCGATGATGACCAAGTCAAAGGGCGACATACGTTTCAATTTACCCCAGGATTTAAAAATATCGTGCCCCAGAAATGTCACTCGGCTTAAATCATGCTCATTTAAACGGTGACTATCACGTCCTCGACTCAGCGAAACACGGCTTAAGTCAATATTCACCACTGAATCAGCGCCCCCGGCCAAGGCTGCAACTGAAAAAGCACAGGTATAAGAAAATAAGTTCAGTACGCGCTTTTTTTCCGCATGGCCTTGCACCCACTGCCGAGCCTTGGCCATATCCAGAAACAGCCCTGAGTGCATGCCCGCTTTAAAATCCAGCTGATAATAAAGTCCCTGCTCACAAATACCAAAACGCGTTACCTCTGGACCATAAACCGTTTCAAAGACCGCTGGCTTTTGATAACGTCGTTGTAACACCACAGACTCCATATCGATTGGAGCTGCAGTGATTAATGCCTCGATAAGCGCCTTTTCCCAAGTTGCCGGCTGTTCTTTATAGAGCGTCACTAATAGCACCGGACAGAGCCAATCCAGGTTCAAAAACTCATAACCAACCTGTAATCCGCCACGGCCATGAAACAGTCTTTGCGGCTCATTACTGGATATTTTTAGTGCGGGTAAAAAACTAAAATCTAGCTTCAAAATTTTCCTTAAAAACAAAAAAATTCAATAAGTTAAAAATAATTTTTAAATTTAAAAATCAGGTTTTGTCACAAATTCTTAATTTGCATTGCATGGTTTCAGGGATTAACTTTATAGGTATAGCGTTCTGGAGCAGAACAATGACGACACAAAAAGGCAACAGCGAGCAAAACATGCAAAACGATTCTACAGTTGATTTTCACGGCGCAGCAATTATTGACAATGAGGGACGAGAAGTACCCATTACAGAGGAAATGGTCAAACAGGCCTGCGAAGAACTGGAACAAAAACGACAAAAACAGTAGGTCTTATTTCGCACAAAGAAATTGGGGAAATAAGCCTATCAATTAACACTTAAAACCAAAGTCGCTTAATAGCGACTTTAGTTTTTTTTGCGAACCGTTTAAAAGAATCCCCGTTACTCCCAATTCACGCCGCTCCGGGTAGTTTTTCCTCAACTCATCAAAAGAACCTGCTAAATCGTTATTTTCAGCCACCATCACTTGCCTAAATGCTCTGTCATCACGTCGCACATCATAGCACTTCAAGACTAAATCAAAAGCAGCCAGCATCGCATTTTGATCGTCTAAAGCGGTTCCATCCAGCTTATTCACCGTCGGCGCCAAAGCACACACATCAATACTTTCATCAAGCTGAAAAGTCCGACATAACGCTTCGTAAACCATCCGCGTACCATGGATTTTCCCATCCAGGCTATAGCCAGCAATATGCGGGGTTGCCAAGGTCACCTTCGATAATAACGGCAAACTAACCTCCGGCTCACCCTCCCAAACATCCAGCACGGCAGTAATATCAGACCGCTCCTCTAACACCTTCATAAGAGCCGCATTATCCACAACAGAACCACGCGAAGAGTTGATCAAAATACTGCCTGCTTTTAATTTCAGCAAACTATCGCGACTGAATAGATGATAGGTCGGATGACTACCCGTTTTTGTTAATGGGGTATGCAAGCTAATGATATCGGCCTGCTCAATCAGCTCATCGAGATGAACAAGCCCGGGGATATTCTGATCGTCGTGCAGAGGATCAGCACATACACAGCGCATACCGATGGCTTCCAAACGAGCTTTAAGGCGACTCCCCACATTACCGACACCGACAATGCCAACACAACGTGAAGCTAAATCAAAACATTGCTGCCTTGCCAGCACAACCAAAACACTCAGCACATAATCAACAACAGCATTTGCATTGCATCCAGGTGCCGCACTGAATGCAATGTTATGGTCTTTTAAATAAGTTAAATCAATATGATCGGTACCAATGGTACAGGTGCCAACAAACTTAACTTGAGAGCCTGCCAACAGAGTTTTATCAACTCTTGTCACCGAGCGCACCAACAACACATCGGCATCCTTCACCTGATCAGCAGTAATCGAACGGCCAGCATAGGTTCGCACGTCACCTAAGCCAGCAAACACTTCATTAATTAAAGGAATATTTTCATCGGCAACAATTTTCACATCCAAATACCTGGTATTTAAATTATCTAGCTTGAACTGAGTTTTGTTATCAATAAACAACTTATGTCAAAAATATGCCTTCATGGTGATAAATCGTCCACATTTTTTACAGCATCGAGAGGAGTGGCGTTTTAAAAAAACGCTAACCGTATGAATTAAAATAAAAAATAAAAACTGGCGTAGTTAATGCTATTTAAAATATGACTAGTCGTTAATGATAAATCGTTATTGAGTTACCGTTAACGAAGATAACAAGATCGACCTTAAATCTCCTCGTTCGGCCAATTGACCTCCCCAGTTGATTGGCCGCTTTATATCAGACAAAAAAAAGCCCGCTCATTGCTGAGCGGGCTTTTTGTATGGCGTCCCCTAGGGGGTTCGAACCCCTGTTACCGCCGTGAAAGGGCGGTGTCCTAGGCCTCTAGACGAAGGGGACAAAACCTTCTTAAACTTTTGGTGGAGCTAAGCGGGATCGAACCGCTGACCTCAACACTGCCAGTGTTGCGCTCTCCCAGCTGAGCTATAGCCCCGAAAGAGGTGCGCATATTAAGCACTGTCCGGGTTGCTGTCAAGCACTCGATTCAGTAAAAACACACGGATAAAATATACCTCTAAAATTACAGGTTTTCTTCGGCAAATGCCGCTAGTCGACTCCGCTCAATACTGCTGATATGCATAATGCCAGCATGCTCAAAGGATTTAAAACGTTCAACAATATAGGTCAGACCAGAAGTCAGCGGTGTAATGTATTTATTATCAATTTGCGCAAGATTACCCAACACGACGATTTTTGAGTTTTTACCAACCCGCGTAATGATCGACTTAAGCTGGAACTGTGTTAAATTCTGGCTTTCATCAATAATCACATAGGCATTATTAATCGACCGTCCTCGCATAAAGCTGAGGGTTTTAAACTGGATGTTGGCCTTTTCCTTTACATAGCTCATGCTACCCACTGGCGACTCGTCGCCACTGTGTAGAATTTCCAGGTTATCATCAAAGGCTGCTAACCAAGGGGCCATTTTTTCCTCTTCGGTACCCGGTAAAAAGCCAATTTCTTCTGCAATCGGCGGCGTTGAGCGCGCCACAATCAATTTGTTATATTGCTTATCTTCGATAATCGCCTGCAAGCCCGCCGCCAGCGCGATTAGCGTTTTACCCGAACCCGCTGGTCCGGTAATAATAGAAAGATCAATATCCGCAGAACGCAGCAGATGACAAGCCATCGCCTGCTCAATATTACGTGGCTTCAACCCCCATATTTCCTGGTGCATCAAGCGATCACGATTAAGATCTCGAAGACCGATGGTGTCATCATCAACCCTCTCAACTTGACCGACAAAATCTTCATCATCATGCACAAACATGTTTGGGTAATACTCTGGGAACTGGCTTCGATCCAGGTGGTGAACGGTTCTGCCCTCGTCCCGTACCGTTTCAACGTTAGTGATGCTATCCCAAAACAATCCTTTTATATGATCATGCCCTTCAGTCAACATATCGATATCATCAAGGATTTTTTCACGTCGGTAATCTTCAACATGGCGCAACCCAGAGCCTTTGGCTTTGAGGCGCATATTAATATCCTTGGTTACCAGGCAAACATAATGGTCCGGGTTGTGATACTGCAGCGATAGCGCCACATTAATAATCTTATTATCTTTCAGTTCTTTAGTTAGAAAGTTAGCGGCCTTCTCGTATTCGAGCTTTTGATCAGGGAAAATGGCCAGCGAGCCACCCGAACCAGCAATCTCGACACCTTCCTGAATCTGCTTAGTGGTGGCATGTTCCAGCATTCTGTCGATGGCGCCAATCGCAATGCGGGCTTCACGGCTTACATCCTTATCACGGCGTTCCTTGATATCGTCCAATTCCTCCAATACTGTCATCGGAATAATCACCTTGTGCTCATTAAACGCATAAATAGCGGCAGGATCATTTAACAGGACGTTGGTATCAAGCACATAAATTTTACACATCAAATCATTCCCCATTTAGTTTGGATATAACAACTATTTGATCGTTAGAGTTACTTGAAGGATCCTCCTTGGCTTGTTGTCGTGTCAGTAAGTGAGCAGCAAAAGTAGCCGTCAGGGCAAAAATAGTTTTTCCAGCCAGCAGGTGAAATAAACGGAAACCAAAGCAAGTTAGCCCCCAAATAAAAATATAAACAAAGAAACCCAAGCGCCGGAAAATACTGAGCATACGGGGCACCAAGTGCATCACCGCTGATTTAACAGCAAGTCGACGCCTCATAGGCCAACCGTCCGAATGAAAAAATATGTGGGGTAAGAAATCGTACCGCTGTATGCGGTAGAGAAACGGAGTGTAGTAGTCAGTACTTGAGTTACCTTCAGCTCAAAAAAACGCATGGCCGGCAATCATCAACTCCCTAAGTTATAGCATCGGTGGAATTTTCAAAATGCTTACTTAGCTTTCATACTAACCCAGAGAAATGACTCTGCAATGACTTTTTTGCTGCTGTTTTATGACAACAACAAACAGCTTTAAAGGAAGTCTTTAAGCTCAATAGCTTAGCGTTGACTAGTAAAATTATTCTATATCTAGTTTTTTAACCTGTGATGGCATCCTTGTGGGCAACCTTAACAAAACACCGTTACCAAGAATGCTTTTACATCGAGTACTGTTTAATGTTCAGCCAATCGATAAAAAAGGTCGCTGCAGACTAGAACAATGCCAGCATTCAGCGACCTCATTATGCGAAAAGTACTTGTCTAAGTGCGCGCAGTTAAACAAACGCGCGATAATCCTTTTCCCATTTCTTGGTTTGTTTCTTGGACAGACCACCTAGTACATTCACTGCATGACGCAAACGAGCACGGGACAGATCCGGCCCCAGCACGGTCATGGAGTCAAACACCGACGTTGATACATTGGTGCCCGCGATAGCAATAAACAGCGGGAACAGGTAATCGCGAATCTTCAGCCCCATGATGTCGCTCATGTGCTTAATAATGGCTTCAAGGTTATCACGACTGAAGTCTTGCTCGGTTTCCAGACGCCACAAAGTAAATTGGAGAATGCGTTTACAATCTTCCTGCTCAAGCGTTTTATGCTCAAAATGCTGCTCAGAAATATCCAGCATGCCCGCACAGAAGAAGCTTGCCAGCGGCGCAATATCACTGAAAATTTCGATGCGCTCTTTAATTAACGGCGCAATTTGCATGAAATAATCAGGGTTAAAGGCCCACTGCTTAACCCGTTCAGCAAACTCATCCACCGACAGGTCTTCGCGTAACCAGCCACCATTTAGCCATCCCAGCTTTTCAACATCAAAAATAGGACCGCCCAGAGAAACACGTGACAGATCAAAGTTGTCGATCATTTCCTGCAGCGTAAATTTCTCCGCTTCATTGGGCATAGACCAGCCCATCCGCCCCAGATAATTAACGACCGCTTCCGGCAGATAGCCCATACGCTTGTAATAATTAATACTCGTGGGGTTTTTACGCTTACTGAGCTTGCTCTTATCGGGGTTACGCAGTAACGGCATATGGCACAGCACGGGCATATCCCAACCAAAGTATTGATACAGCAAAATATGCTTCGGGGCCGAGTTAATCCATTCTTCACCACGAATCACATGGGTAATCCCCATCAGGTGATCATCAACGACGTTCGCCAAATGATAGGTTGGCATGCCATCGGCTTTCATCAACACCTGCATATCCACCTGCTGCCAATCGATTTCGATATCATCACGCAGGAAATCCTTAACCGTACAGCTACCTTCAGAGGGGATTTTCATCCGCACAACATGGGACTCACCGGCATCAATACGCTGCTGTACTTCTTCCCTGCTCAAATGAGCACAGTGTCCGTCATACCCGGGCGTTTGTTTATTTGCCATTTGCTCGGCGCGTAGCGCGTCTAAACGTTCGCTGGTACAGAAACAATGAAAGGCATGTCCATCATCAATCAGTTGTTGTGAATGCTGACGGTAAATTTCAGTACGCTCACTTTGTCGATAGGGGCCAAACTCACCGCCGACATCGGGACCTTCATCCCAATTAAGCCCCAACCACTTCAGTGAGTCCAAAATAGCTTGTTCAGACTCAGGCGTGCTACGAGCCTGATCAGTATCTTCGATGCGCAGAATGAATTGCCCCCCTAAATTACGCGCAAAAGCCATATTGAACAGCGCGATATAAGCGGTACCAACATGTGGGTCGCCAGTGGGGGAAGGAGCTACACGGGTGCGTACGGTCATGGTTTTATACTTCTATTAAGTCAGTGGAGGGTGCTAACGCACCGCTGAGTGGTGACAAGTTTTTATATTGTTGAACAAAGCCCTGGGGGCTGTTAACACAAATTTAAGGCGCGCATTATAGGTGATTATGAGTCGGGTAAGAAGTGCCGGTATAGCCGGGTTGCCTCTGAAAAAGCCAACCTTTGTTCACTATTTTCAACTCGACTTGCTTTTCCAGTTCCCCCAAGGGTCAGTACCGCCCTGCGACGAACCAGAAGAAAGATTGGTATCTCCTTTTGTCTTACGAGAACGACCAGCTCCTGAACTGCGCTCTTTACGCCGTTGCTCATTAAAACGTTTACTTGAGCCGGCACGGTGACCCCCTTTACGCTCCCATTCTGCCGCTTTCTGTTCACGCTCCAGCCGTAAACGCTCCCCCTCTTCCAAGCTTAGCTTTGCAGGTTCAGCCGGTTTTTGATCATCGGGGATGATACGATCTCTCGGCGGTTGGGTCCGCTGGCTTGCTGGCGGCTGAGGCAGGCTTTTAAACTCATACAAATAGAAAGCCTCGACCTTCTCGCGTGCCCATTGCGTTTTTTTAAGAAACTTAACACTCGAATCAATACTTGGGTTGGTTTTAAAGCAATTGATATTCAAATAAGCAAAAAGAATTTCAAACCCGTAATGGTCAACAATTTGAGTCACCAGAGCCTTTAAGCCAATACCATTCAAAGGGTTATTTTTGTAGTTAATTTCGTCGCTCATTCGCCTATCCAGTTCGGTAATAAAAATCTTGTCATCATGCTGCGCATTATACCTATCCTGACATCAGACAAATACGCCACCATCACTCCTTTTTGTTTTAAGTGGCTGCTAACACGGGCTGTAACCTATTTGTAACCTAAGCTGACTAGATTGATTATTTTTCCAGTCGTTACGAGAATGCTCATGGCCAATGATATAAAAAAACTTCTGATAGAGACCATAGAACAGGGCAACTTAACCACCTTTTTTCAGGCGATCTATTGCACCAAAAGCCGTACGTTACACGGCTACGAAGCATTAATCAGGGGCCCCTCTGATAGCCCGTTACATTCGCCCCTGCAGTTATTTAATGCAGCGATTGAGTACAATCTTTTATCCGAGCTTGAACTGGTTTGCCGACAACACTCCATCGAACGTTTTGTTGACCTAGGCCTGCCCGGGCGCTTGTTTCTAAATATCAGCCCGATGATCTTTTTGAACGACGACCATCCCGATGGCAAAACTCTGTCCTATCTCAAAACGGCGGGTCTCGCGCCTGAACGTGTAGTTATTGAATTAAGTGAAAAATACCCGATCGATAAAGCCGATTTGCTGGTGACTGCGCTGAAGCACTACCGTGATCTCGGTCTGCAAATCGCGGTAGATGACCTGGGCACCGGATATGCCGGCTTAAAGTTATGGTCAGAAGTGAAACCTGACTACGTAAAAATCGACCGCTATTTTATTAACGAATTAAATCACGACCCCATTAAACGTGAATTTGTTCGCAGTATTATTAGCCTTGGCACCAACATCAACGCCAAAGTCATTGCCGAAGGCATAGAAACAGAGGAAGAATTTAAAGAGCTGGTAGAGCTCGGCGTCACCATGATGCAAGGTTTTTTATTTGCCCGCCCTAATCCTCTCCCCTCTGAGCAACTGCCTTTTATCTTAACGCAGCAGCCCTTGTCGCAACGCTTTGCGTTCCATATGGATAAAACAGCGAGCGCCCTTTTACAGCAAGTCAAAACACTGGACTACCATGAAAAGACCGGGTCCGTTGTAAAGTTTTTACATCAACACCCGTTAACCCATTCCATTCCGGTGTTAAAGGACAATAAACCGATTGGCATGATTATTCGCGAACATATTCTGGAGCTGTTTTCAAAACCATACGGAGCCGCACTGAACGAAAAAAAACCCGTTATTGAAACAATGCATGACTCCCCCGTCATTGTCGAAGCCAGCACGCGACTCGATGATGTCGCCAAAATGGTCACATCTGAACACGATGAAAAGTTGATGCTGCATTTCATCATTACCGATAAGTCAGGTTATGTGGGAATCGGCTCGATTCGTGATCTGTTGCGTCAATTAACACAACAGCAGCTACAACACGCCAGTTATGCAAATCCGCTCACACTGTTACCCGGCAACGTACCCATTTATTTAGAAATTGATCGATTACTAAAACAAAAGAAACCGTTTCACATTGCCTATTTCGATTTAAACAACTTTAAACCCTACAACGATATTTATGGCTATTCCAAAGGCGATCAGGTCATTCAGTTAGTCTCCACCCTCATGCAGAGATTCTGCACAGAGGACACCTTCATCGGTCATATTGGTGGCGATGACTTCGTCGCCATTTTTACAGAGGATAACTGGCAACAGGCTTGCGACAATATAGTGAAATATTTTGACCGGGAAATTACCGCCTTTTATACCCCAAACGACATCGAAAAAGGTGGCATGATTGCCGTATCTCGCACCGGCGAACCTCAACTATACCCATTACTGGGTCTCGCGATCGGAGTCGTATTTCCAGATGTTAACCGCTGCCAATCACATCATGACGTTGCGGAACTGGCCAGTGATGCCAAGAAACAGGCAAAATCAGCCAATCGCTCTCACGTTTTCCTTAGCCGTCGAGGCGGGCCATCAACCCCACCAGAACCCATCGAGAATCAAACACTTGGGGCTCGCTCAGTGGCGCTATAATACCAGCCTTTCGTTCATATCCGACGTTTTATACCAACGGCCTACAGGCTGGCTTCACTGCCCAGCGAATTTTCACTAATAACAGCACTAACAACACTATGGGTATCAGACACACCAGAAGCAACGTTTGCCAGCTAACCATGCTCACCGCAAAACCAGCAGTGAGTGACGCGATCGCTTGAAATGAAAAAACCGTCAAATCATTAACACCCTGCGCTTTATACTGATCACCCGGCAAATAGGTGCGGGGTAATAGCGCGGTTCCAGACACAAAGAGGAAATTCCAACCCACCCCCAGCGCGACTAACTGATACCAATATCCCATCACCGAGTTGTCTAAAAGGCCCACAACAATAGTCAGCCCATAACAACAAAGGCCCGCCAACATAACCCCCTGAATCCCTAGCCATCTGAATAACCAAGGTGTCACGAGCGATGGCAAAAACATCGCCGCAATATGGGCCTGAATAACCCACTTGGTATCCTCCAGGCTATGTCCCATATGATGATGCATACTAATTGGTGTACCGGTCATCACAAAGGTCATCACCAGAAAGCCGACCGTTGCACTGCCTACCGCTAGCAAAAACGCAGGATTTTCTAGAATGTCGCCAAGCGCCCTCGCCTTGCTTGTTTTGCTCGTTCCAACAACAGGCTTGGGTGACCGTAGAAACAGTAATAACGCACCGGCCAAAATAAATGTGCCCGCCACTAGCCAGAATGATCCCTGATACTCGACCTTGGTAAAGAAGCGTCCAATGACCGCCAGTTCTGGTCCAAGAACCGCTGACGCAATGCCTCCACACATGATCACTGAGGCCGCTGTCGCACTTTTATTCAGCGCCACACTTTCTATCGCTACAAAGCGAATTTGCTGGAGAGCGGCATTGGTAACACCCAACAATAATGAGCTAAAGCAGAATAGAAAAAAGTGACGAACAGTCAGTGCATAGCTCGCTAGCGCACAGGAGATAACCCCCAAACCAATAAAAAGCAGCAACCCCATTTTTCGGCCTAGATATTTCATGACGTTGGTGGCTGGCAAAATACCCATAGCGGTGCCAACAACCATGGTTGCGATCGGCAACGTAGCCCAATCAGTTGACGGCGCTAATTCAGTGCCAATAAGGCTGCCGACCAGCATAATTAATGGCGTCGCAGAAAACGCCAATGCATTGCAGACGGCCAATAGCCAAACGTTAAAAAAGCCGGAGTTAGTCATTTATATCCCTATTTGCTAACAACAATAACGGATTAAAAAAGCGTCTGTTCCAGCCTCAAGAAAACGCAGTTAACAACGCCAATTAAAGAAATCTGAAAGTACTACAACCGCTCGGCAGCGTGACCGTTAAACACAGTGTATGTACCCACACCCGGCCAATCATCCTATCGAGCATTAAAATAGCTGAGCTTAACGGGCATACAGATTAGTACCGAATTTTCAAAAACCACGTCATGTGTACCAGAAGCCACGTCATAAAAACATCACAGAATCACAATATATTCTTAACCAGTCTGCAACATTGCCACCGTAGCATCTATCGCCATAATGACCCACCAACGGAGAAAAACCATGGGAAACGGAGTAGATAACGAAGTCACCAACCCCTCTGATAACCGTTCATTTGAGGACGTACTATCAGTTAACCTGCAACGTCGAGGCATAATCAAGGGCGGTTTAACACTTGCCACAACAGCTTTTTTTGCCGGCAACATGCCCAGCGCCCTGGCTGCACGTGGCGGCTACGGAAGTGAAGGCTATGACGCGCTCATTAACTTCAGCCCGGTGCCTGTCGCTGCGGGTAACGGCGCCTGGCCAACAATATCACCAGAATACCAGTGGCAAGTATTGATTCCCTGGGGAGAGCCTCTTGAGCCTAACGGCCCTGCGTATCAATACCCACCCAACGCTGAAGATCAGGCACGCCAGATCGGTATTGGTCACGACGGCATGCATTTCTTCCCGATCTTTGATGAAAAGAAACGCCGCTGCGGCTGGGATCACTACCCATGGAACGATGATAAAAGCTGGCACAGCAACATTGACCACCACAATTGGGGTCCCAAAAACAACTGGGGAAACCAGCGCGGTTTACTGTGTATTAACCACGAATTTGGTAGCAATGGCCATGTGCTAGGTAAAAACGATCCAGAAAGCCTGGAGGATGTACGCACCTCCCAACACGCACACGGTGTGTCAGTTGTTGAAATTAAAAGCAGGCGTGGCCACTGGCAACAGGTTAAAAGCCATTTCGCACGCCGTATTCACGTCAACACCCCCGTCACCTTTTCGGGTCCGGTTGCAGGTCATGATTTACTGAAAACACCCGCTGGCAATCAGCCGCTAGGCACCGTCAACAACTGTTCTAACGGTTACACGCCGTGGGGCACTTACTTGACCTGCGAAGAAAACTTTAATGGCTACTTTGGCGCGACCAACCTGCGAGGCAGCTGGCTTGCAACTGAGCAACAGCAGCGTTACGGCTTTGCCGACAACGGTTTTGGCTACGGTTGGCACAAGTTTGACCGTCGTTTCGACCTGTCAGACCCCGCCTATAAAAATGAAGAAAACCGTTTTGGCTGGATTGTCGAAATCGATCCGATGGACGCCACTCAAACGCCAGTAAAACGCACGGCATTAGGTCGTTTTAAACACGAAGGCATTGCCATGACTGTTGGTCGCGGCGGCCGCGTTGTCGGTTACATGGGCGACGATCAGCGCTTTGACTACATCTACAAATTTGTATCGGAAGACAACTGGCGGAAAATGCGCAAAGCCGGTAAAAGTCCTCTGGATCACGGCACCCTGTATGTGGCGCGATTTAACGATGACGGTAGCGGCGACTGGTTGCCACTGACCATTGACAACCCAGTACTGGCTGAGCACTTTACCGACCAGGCAGAAATCCTCACTTACGCTCGCCTTGCCGCTGACAAACTCGGCGCAACGCCAATGGATCGTCCGGAATGGACAACAGTGGCTCCCGATGGCTCTGTTTACTGTACCTTGACCAACAACAGCCGCCGTACCGTCGCCAATGCGGCAAACCCAATGACGCCTAATCCGGACGGCCATATTATCCGCTGGCGTGATAACAACAAACACACAGGTGAGCACTTTAACTGGGAAATTTTCCTTGTCGCCAAAGAAACGCATGGCACGGAAAGCAGCTATAGTTCACCTGACGGCCTTTTTGCAGACCCCGACGGCCGCCTGTTTATCCAAACCGATGGCGGTCAAAAAGACGGCCTCAACAACCAGCTGTTGGTTGCCGATACCTTAACCGGTGAACTCAGCCGTCTACTGACTGGAGTGACAGGCGATGAAGTAACCGGCATCACCATGACACCGGATCGTCGGACGATGTTTGTAAACCTTCAGCATCCGGGTAATGGGGATCCCAGTGTGACTAACTTCCCTGCCCGCCCCGATGGCGTTACCGTGCCACGTGATTCGACACTGGTCATCACCCGTAAAGACGGTGGCATTATTGGTTCCTAGCGTTACCCTTTTAAAGTCTGTGGTGGCACAGGGTTGTGCCCCGCAGGCTTATTTTTTTACTTAATTTACAACCAGTCCCTAGAGCTTATTTTAGGCGCCTTGCCCATTGGCCTTGGTGCGCCCGCTCACATTGTTCCTCTGAATCGTAACTGATATGAGCAGACATATGCTTAATATCCATCCCCGCACCAGCCAGTTTCTTTTGCATAAATACAGCCAGCCTGTCACTTTGGCTACCGGATAAAAAAGTAGCCAGACTGCCATCGGTATCGAAGACACAAGTCACCTTCAAACTTTCAGGAAAACGCGCATAATCGACACGGTGCGTGAGCCATTGAAAGCCCTCAATATCCTCCAAAGCAGCGTCACATACTTCAGTCAAAACCTGCCGCAGCTGGTTATCCCGCTTTTTATCAGTCTTGCGCATGTGTATTACTCCCTGGGAGGCTCACCACCCCTTTGATCACAGTCAGTCTGCTGTTCCGGTGTTGGCGCCACATCAGCTTTTGCTTCAGCAGCAGGCCTATAAACCGTATCGGTATCGCCCCAAATATCGTACTTCGCCCAAAAAGACTCTATTTTACAAAACAGCGTCGTTCTTTTATCAATGGCTTGCTTTAAAGGGCCATCGGTCTGCGTACCGACCTCGTTTTTGACCGTAACAACCTCGACCCCCTCAATAAGCGCATAAACACAAAGCAACAGAGCCAGCAGAGCGATAATTGGCAGAAAAAACTTCACGATTTAATCACTCCGATTTAGTTTTGGCATCAAGTTGTGCCAGCAATTGATATACCTCATCAGGCGTTACCGGCCGGACCAAACGCGCAACCTCCTCACCATCACGCAGCAAAATAAAGGTCGGCCAAAGTTTGACATGAAAAGCTCTGCCCAAGCGCTTACCTTTGCCATCATAAACCTTGATATGCGGCAACTGTGGGTATTTTGAAAACACCGCCCGCACGATCGGCTCCGCGGCTTGGCAGTGCCCGCACCAGGGCGCGCCAAACTCAATAATGGCATCGCCAGTCAACATTTTAAGCTGCTCGAACGTCGGCGCCTCTTCGTCATAAACGGGGTTAAATCCAAACTGGCAGGCTTGCATCGTGTTTATTTCCAGGCTCATAAAATAATAAAAAACCGCCAATCAAAATACCCAACCACTCAATTGACGGTGCTAACGATCCAGGCGCGTCTAGAGCTTTATATCCGCTAACTGGCCATTAACCAGCAACAGCAGATCACTTGGAGCCAGCTCAATTTCCAACCCCCGCTTACCCGCACTGACATAAATGGTTGCAAATGCTTTCGCTGATAAATCCAGCACCGTCCTCAGGCGTTTCTTTTGCCCTAAGGGGCTAACGCCACCCAGTACATAGCCAGTTGATCGCTCAACCTCCGCAGGTGCCGCCATAATCGCCTTTTTAACCCCAGCCGCTTTTGCAATCAGCTTCATGCTTAAGGTTGACGAAACGGGAATAATTGCAACGGCAAGTTCTTTGTTATCAAGCAACACAACCAGGGTTTTAAAGACTCGGGCTTCGGGCACGCCCAGTTTCTCAGCGGCTTCCAGCCCATAGGATTCACTCGCGGGATCATGCACATAATCATGTACCCTGTGAGTAATATTACGCTGCTTGGCCAGTTTGATTGCGGGTGTCATGGCAAAAAACTGTGCTTTATTTATCGTAATTCAGCATATGCGCGACATAGGCGGCATTAAAGGCGCCTTGCTGGAAAACCTTTAAACCGGTAGCCGAAAAATCAATCGGTAACGGGTTTTCGGATAACGCCGTCTTCATTTGTGAAGACGTCAATGTAACCACGTCAATATCAGCAATTAGCTGAATGGTCGCTTCCAGCTTGAAACTAACCGCTCCCCCTGCAAATTTCCCTTTCGTTAAGCGTTCTTTAATGGCGACCTTGTCAATTTTGTAATCGTCCATCAATTTTGCAAAGGCAAACTGAAACTGCTGAAGGTCTTCCCGTGAATGATCTTTCGGTAACGACAGTTTACGTACCCGGCAATCGGGTAGCGTAAAATGTCCCTGCTCCAGTTCCATCAAGCTAATCACAGCATCATTTGCTGTCAGTTCAACACCACAAATTCTCATTACATTTCCTACATCAAGTTATATCGGCAATGGCCGCCCTCATCAGCTATGCCGTTAGACCGTAGCTGCAGAGCAAGCCAAAAGAAGCGCCCATGAAAACCGCCTTTTAAGTTAAAGCGCTGCAATCACCGTCACTTCAACCAGAATGGCATCACGGGCCATCGTTGACTGCACACAGCTACGGGCTGGCGCACAACCTTCGGGTAGCCAGGCATTCCATAGTTCATTAAACGTGCCGACATCTTTATTATCTTTAATATGAATTAACGCTGACAGCAGCTTGGAATTATCCGTACCCGCTTCAGCCAGGTGCTCATCAATCCGCGCCAACACCGATTTGGTTTGTTCAACAATGTCACCGGTTACGTCATAGGCAACTTGACCACACAGATAAACCGTCTCGTTATGAATAACAACACGGCTTACTTTTTCATTGGTGGATTTACGAATAATCGTCATGCAAAAACCTCTAATTGAAAAGATGAAAGATTAAAAATTGCTGCATTGTACCTGCCGGCAGACCAACAAAGAAAAATAAAGTGCCAAATAGCATCCTCATAAACCGATCATTGAGCGACCAAAGCTGTCACCAAACCTTCACGAAGCTGTAAGCGCTTTATCACAATTGACCGTTAGCCTTCCTGGTAAAAGAAGAGGAAAAGCGATCACTATGAGTCAGACACACTACCGCACCATCTGGATTTCTGACACCCATCTCGGCGATAAAAACACTCAGGCTGAGCAGCTTGAGGACTTCCTGCGTAACAGCACGTCGGACTACCTGTTTCTACTCGGCGATATCATTGATCTATGGAAAATGAGCAAGCGAGCTCACTGGCCAAAAGCACACCAACAGGTGATGAAAATCATCTTCGACAAAGCCAAAAATGGCACCGACGTCATTTATATTCCCGGTAACCATGACCCGTTTTTCAAAGACTTCGACGGTTTGCAGTTCGGCCATATAGGCATTCAAAAGGAACATATCCACACCTTGAAAAATGGGCAACGGATTTTATTAATCCACGGCGACCAGTTAGATGAAAAGGTGGAATGCGCGCGCTTGCTTTATCGCATCGGCGACATCGCCTACGGCACCATTGTCACGCTAAACCGCTGGCTCAACGGGCTACGTAAGCGGCTTGGTAAAAAATACTGGTCACTGTCCGGCGCGTTAAAACTAAAAAGCAAAAAAGCCCAATCCTTTATCGACCGTTTTGAGCAACAGGCGGTGGCCTATGCCAAATCCAAACAGGTTGACGGTATTTTCTGTGGCCACATTCACCAAAGTAAACTGGTAGAAATTGACGGCATTCTTTACGGCAATGATGGCGACTGGCTGGAATCCTGCTCAACTATTGTGGAAACAGAACAGGGCGAATTAACACTGATTAAATGGGCTAAAGGACACCAGATCACGCGTGAAACCGCTGCGACCAAAGGGCTTCTCGAGTGCCCAACCAGCTAACAGACAGACCTGCAAGCCAATCACGCCCACTGGCTCTATGCTGGGATTCTCTGTAACCAATTGGTGAAAAGCCCTGTGCAGTTCATTAAACTGCGCCCATGATTTTTGAACAACTTCTCCTCGCCGTCATTTCACTCTTGGCCAACACACTGTCTTCTCTGGCCGGAGGTGGCGCTGGTCTTCTGCAATTGCCGGCACTGTTATTTCTGGGATTGCCCTTTCCGGTGGCACTGGCAACCCACAAAATTGCCAGCGTGTTTCTGGGTGTTGGGGCTAGCCTGAATCATTGGCAAAACAGCAAGCTCAGCATTTGGTTTTCGCTGTTTATCCTCGCCACCGGCTTACCCGGAGTTATCATCGGCGCCTCCTGGATTTTGAACGTGCCTGAGCGACCCGCCAATATCGCGTTGGGTGTTTTAACCATTGGCCTTGCTCTCTACTCCTTCTTTAAACCGGAGCTTGGCCAAACGCATCATGACAAGCATCGTGACCTCACCGGCATGCTATTAGGCGGAGCTGGCCTATTGTTCATAGGCATACTCAATGGCTCGCTCACCTCTGGCACCGGGCTTTTCGTGACGATTTGGTTGGTGCGCTGGTTTGGCTTGGATTATAAACAGGCCGTTGCTTACACCCTGGTACTGGTAGGGCTATTCTGGAATGGTAGCGGCGCGCTAACCTTAGCCCTGCAAACCGAGGTCAAGTGGTCCTGGCTCCCCGTCTTAATAGCCGCCTCCTTTGTTGGCGGTTACCTGGGTGCCCATTGGGGCAGAATAAAAGGCAACCAACTGATTAAACGGGCCTTTGAAGTGATTACTTTCTTAACAGGCTTATCATTGATTTTAAAGGTTATTTACTCAGCTTGAGTTTTGAGATCAGTCCCACAAAACATTAAACAGCCCCGCCCAAAAAAGTGTCAGAAAATTATACAGACACTGAAAAACTTACGCTTAAAAAATTTATAACCTATTGATAAAAATAAAGAAAAAAAACATAGGCATACATATTGCCTTACTGGGCATGTTATTACTTAAAAAAAAGGGGCTCATTATGAAACAGATAGTCATGAGACTACTAACCATAGGGGTATTTTGCTTATCAGCTATCAGCGTCCAAGCTAGTGAGATTCTAGTTATTGGTGGCGATGGTGCCGGTGGCAGTGGTGTACCGAACAACGTCAATAACTTCTATAACGGCCTAGCTGGCCATACATCAACTCTCGGCGGTAACGTCCTTACAACACCCGCACTGGCAGGCGTTGAACTATTGTGGGCGATTCAGCCAGGTAATAATTACACAGCTGATGAAATATTAGCAATGAGCTCATATTTAACCACCGGTGGCCGTATTGCTTTTATGGGTGAGCATGGTTCTAGTTTCGGCGCCAGCGAAAATATTAGAATAAATCTTGCTCTGGCAGCCCTTGGCAGCGCAATGTCCATTCAGAACGGGAATATACAAGACTCAGGTTCTCAAACAGCTCTGCGTTCTAATGGTGAAATCCTGACCCATGCCTTAACAGAAGGCGTAGATTCGTATAATTATGCTGCATTTGCGCCGATCTTAGGTGCGCCTGAAGTATTGATGCTAGGGCATAACCTAACAAGTGTGATGATGGGATACGAAAACATTGGCGCTGGCAGCATCTTTCTGATCACAGACCAAAACGTCTTCGATAGTGGCCGATTGAATCAGGGTGGCAATGCAAGGATGTTTGAAAACCTTTTGCTTGCTGATACTGGCGCTCCCCCTCCTCCCCCACAATGTGGTCTGCCTGGACAGCCTCCTTGCCCAACCCCCATTCCGAACACAATACCTTTAATCGGTTTAGGGCTTGCTCTGTTGGTATTCAGAAAATTCAAAAATTAAAACGCTTATCAACTCTCTCAAAACCCCGCTCAGCGGGGTTTTTTTATGCGCCAAGAACAAAGGTGAACTGCACGTATCTGCAAAAAGATGTCCAGGAATACGAGATGATTTCCACGCCAATCAATTTTTCACCAACTTTGCTCGAAAGCTACCAGTGCAACCGCAGCGTACGTTTGACGTGATCCTGAAGCCTGGCCGGAATCGCTAACTCATTCGCCAGTTTGGGCCAATCATTAAAGGCATCCAGCGTCTGCTCTAAAATAACCTTTTCACGCCCCCTTGGCAGGCCCGCATACTCAGCCAAATACTTCAAATCCGCCAACTCAAAATGATTAATTTTGCCGTTCAGGCTTAGCTGGTGATTACGGGTAAAATCACTGCCTTCGGCATGGCACAAGTCATAGGCAGGGCTAAGCCTCCAATGTCCCTGCCTATTCATCATAAAACTGAAATTTTTAACGTGATCATCCTGATTGCATCCCACCAAATTAAAGACAATTCGGCGCACCTGTTGCTCCAGCTGATCAACCCCCATACCCAGCTGCTGCATAACCATCAGCAATTGCTCATAAGCGTGATGACCACTGTCCCAATAATCATAATGGCCCAGCGCGGCCAGCGTTTGCACAAAGTATTTTTCTCCTGCGTTACCGCGATCAAAACGGCGCGTCATAAAGTGACTACGCCCGTTTTCCTCCAGCAGCCGGCATTCCATCATATCAATGCCGCAATGCTGCGCCATCCGGTAATAGCTGTACTCTAACTTGCCATAGCCTGCCGGGTCGGCAACCCCCCAGTCGCCACTAAAGGCGACGCCATCGAACTTAATCAGCCAGTGTTGAAAGCCCGATGGCAGATCAATTTGCCCTGAGCGCACCTGTCCCGTTTCCGGTTGATAGGCAATCACCGCCTTGGCACGCGCCCCACCTGCTGAGGTACCCACATTCAAAATGTCCAACAATCCTTGTTCATCGCTATTCGCCGCTAATCGTGTATCTAGCGCCGACTTATCAGCAAAAGCCATCGCCGCCAATGTTACCAGCTCATCAATTTGAAGCTGCCTGTCAACACCATCTTCGACTATTGCTGAAGGCTCAAACTCCAACGCCCCCATGCCGCGTTTGCCGGTATAACACAACCGGTCAACCGCATTAAAATCATCTGGGCTACGCCCCGTTTTCGCTAACCAGATATCAATCAGCCGATTACCATATTTATCAGGCAAACTATCCGCTAAGAGTCCTGGCAAGCCGTGAAAAGATCGTGGATGCAAATCGGGAAACTGGTAGATTTGCCCTGCCTTAGCAGGCATCATCAATGGCGCTAACTCGATCCCCATCTCAGCAAAGGCCGGGTCATACTCAAAGCGCCCGAAACGCTCTCCCGCTGCCATGGCGACATAACCAACCGGCGTTCCCCAAAGCTTAACCGTTGCGGTCGTCACTGTTCGTCACCCCAAATAACGCCACCCTCAGTGTCGCCCGCTGGCTTTTTCATTCGGCGTCGACTGCTTGCCTTGACCTCAGCCATCGGCGAACGAAAAGTTTCCGGCACTAATTGATCAATAGACGTCGTCATATCCAACGCTTTCAGCAGCTTAATCCAGGACCCGAGTTGTGCATCCTTACCCTCTTCAATTCGACGCAGCGTCGCTACCCCCAGCCCAGCCACTTTCGAGAGTTCCTCCTGAGTAAAGCCCCGCTGCTTGCGGACGCGAGCCAGCCGCTTTCCCAATTCAGTGATCACTGCATTTTTCGGAGTTGTTGCGCTTATTTTCATCGCTGAACCTTTGCAAAAAATAAAACCTATCAAATATGATTAATAAATAACAATAATAGCAAAAATATATCGCAAATGATTACTTAAATAAAAAATAATAAGATCATTTATGATCTATTTTATCCAAATTAACAGTTATTAGATCACTTTTGATATTTTAAATATGCTCACTATTCCGCACACAGTCTTTCTACTGATAGCGTCTAAAGAACAACTGAAAAAGTGAACTGAAACAAGGCGCCTGAACCACTAGCAAGTGGTCAAGCAACAGGAGGAACTTAAAAAGTTAAGTGCGATAGATCGTTTCTATCAGATGGTAACCAAATTTTGTCTTAATCGGCCCATGCACCTTCAGAACCGGCTTCTTAAACACGACATTATCAACGGCTTTGACCATCTTACCGGGCCCAAACTCTCCCAGATCACCGCCCCGCTTTGCCGAGTTACATAGCGAATGTTTTTTCGCCAA